>ERZ650918.1-NODE-1-length-289103-cov-11.029815_pt1 | contig 289103 bp, 271 predicted proteins | sample MGYA00514758_ERZ650918 | MGnify/ENA metagenome assembly ERZ650918 | reverse complement strand
CTATCGCCCCTCATTTCTATTTTATCTTGTTTGTACCCCTTGTACACCGATGTTTATTTAAGATTAATATAACTAATAAATTGGCACTTTTCTTTAATATATGCATATTGACCAATATAAATTTGACTATTTTGCATTTTTTTACAAAATCATTGTTAATTTGCAAGAAAACCTACAATTAAATTTGATTATAGTACACAAAATTTTGGGTTCAGCTTTATTTGCAAAAACAGCAGTAATCCTTGCCCCTGAGAGAGTGAAAACAAATACCAACCAATCAGGAGTTCTGCAAATCATAGAGTGCTTTTAAAATATTTTAATATTTTTAGGTGTCATATCATCTACAATATTATTTTATATTATATTAAATTATTGCGATATAAAAATCTTATATAAATGCTATAAATCATAGTCTATACCACTATCCGATCTTGGCAACCGTTTTATCATAGTTATCTAATAAAATATAATTATGTTTAAATATTCGCTTATCTCAATTTGCAATACATCTCTCAACCTAATAAACAAAACACTTAGGCTGAATTGCACTTTCATCACCAATAATAGCTATTATATAGTTTCACAACAAAGTTTCTTTCAGCACATAAATATAACATATTAGCTAAATTTTCGATATTTTTTCTCTAATTAATTGCAATATTCTATATCAATATGGTATAATTTTAAATACATATTACCTAATAAAAGCTGCAGCAGGTGATTAACTTGAACGAAAATGAAAACTTTTAAAAGCAAAATCATATCTTGACAAACTCGCCAACGGAATAAATCCAATAACCAATGAATTGGCGTCAGAAAACGATACTATAAATAATATACATATTTCAAGATGTCTTTTTTATGTTTCCAATGTACTTAGAAATTTAATTGAAAATAACAACAATCCGCAAAAAAAGAAAAACAGTAAAATTCCCTTTTCTGTTACACCGCAGCAATTAGCAGATTATGTTTTTGATGATAACCCAATTACAGTTACCGAAATTACCAAAAAACTTAACAATTTGATTGATACCGAGGAAATGAAAGGAATTAAAACAACAAGCATAACTAATTGGCTTATAAAAAATTAATATGCTTGAATATTTTGCCGACGAAAATGGTAAAAATTATAAAATCCCAACTGAAAACGGTATTCAACTCGGCATCACAACACAGGAACGCTTGGGGATGTACGGTTCATATAAAGTCGTTTTATATGACAGCAATGTCCAACAATTTATACTTGACAATATAGACACAATTGCGTATTACAACACTCAAAAGTAATCATATAATTTTAATACGGAGGGCAACATATGAAAAAAAGTACACTTGCCAACAATTTCATCTATTATCTTTTTTGCGGGTTCAGCGGTGCGGTAATAGCCTGTATAGTATGGCTGTTTCTTAAATTAATGAGCCTTGGAATCAGCTTTATATGGGAAACTGTTCCGTCAAATATCAATTTTACATATTATCCTCTTGCAGTTTGTACAATCGGCGGAATACTGCTTGGAATATACCAAAAAATCTCAAAAGCAGTCCCAGACGAGCTTGACGAAGTAATGAAAAAAGTTAAGAGAGATAAATTTTATCCGTACAATAAAGTGCTGTTGCTTTGTATTTCCGCACTTATTCCACTGCTTTTCGGCGGCAGTATCGGACCGGAAGCAGGACTTACAGGAGTTATTGTCGGACTTTGTTACTGGGCAGGCAATCATATGAAGAATGCACAAAGTAAGATACCCGAACTTATGCAAACAGGTGTGAGCGCCACATTAACGGCTATTTTTTATGCACCGCTTTTCGGTCTTGCCGCAGCAAATGAAGAACAATTAGATACCCAAGACAAAGCAACCGATATACGCACAGGCAAATTAATTTCAAATATCGTAGCTGTGCTGTTTGCAACAGGAACAATATTTTTACTGAATCAAGCTTTCGGCGGCAGTATGGGATTACCGAGAATAGGCGAATACAACATTACAAATACTGAAAGACTATGGGGTATTCCTCTTGCACTTCTCGGCACTTTAGCTGGACTTTTATTTATAATATCAGAAAAACTGCTCAAAATTTTATTTGATAAAATTCAGAGCAGTTTAGGAATAATAATAAGCACCACACTCGGCGGAATTATTCTTGGAATTTTCGGTACATACCTTCCGCTTGTAATGTTTTCGGGTGAAGACAGCATTAACGAGATAAATAACGGCATCGGAGAATTTGCGCCGTGGATACTGATAATTTCAGGATTATTAAAACTTGTAATAACAAATGTTTGCATTAAATCAGGGTGGAAAGGCGGTCATTTCTTCCCCGTTATTTTCTGCGGAGTGAGTATCGGCTTTGGTGTAGCCCTACTTATGGGACTTGATACCGCATTTTGCGCAGCAGTAATTACCGCCGCACTTCTCGGTGTTACAATGCGAAAACCTCTTGCAGTAACCGTACTTCTCCTACTCTGCTTCGACGCAAGAATTTTACCATGGATTTTGCTTGCGGCTTTTTTGAGCAGTTTGGTGGTAGGGAAAGTATTAAATAAAAATAAACATCAAAACAAATAAATAGCAAAAAATGTGGGATAATCAAAAATAAATATTGAAAAAGAGCATAGGAAGCTCCGGAATTGTAGTTGACAATACAAACAACGGAGGAGAGAAACCTATGCTCTTTTTAGATGACATCAAAGTCGAATTTTAAAGTAAAGGATTTCAAGGAACACATATAGGAATCAGCCCTAATAAAGATAAAAGCGTACTGTTTCTGGAGAGCGTAAGGTCAACGCAGTCAATCCGATGCCCTTATTGCAGAGGCAGTGTATATATTTATGAAAACGGATAAGTCAAACTCAAAGATATTCCATTACAGAAAAACGACTGCATTCCTACCTTTCGGTTAGAATGCAGTCATTTTTTATTTGGGCTGTTCTTTTACAGCACCTTTAAAATTCAAATAATCACTATACTTTGGCAGAAATAAAATTACTTAGAAAGTAACTTCTTAATTCTTTCAACTGCCTCAATTGTGTTTTCTCTGTCACCGAATGAAGTAAGACGGAAGTAACCTGCACCGTTCTTACCAAAGCCCTCACCCGGAGTACCTACTACATTAGCCTCGTTAAGAAGGAGGTCAAAGAATTCCCAGCTACCCATACCATTAGGGCACTTGAGCCAAATATACGGTGAGTTCTTACCGCCTGTATAATAAATTCCGAGTTCATCCATAGCTGATGAGATAATTTTTGCATTATCCTGGTAGTAAGAAATATTCTCCTTAATCTGCTTCTGACCCTCTTCACTGAATACAGCGGCAGCTGCACACTGTACAGGCCAAGAAACGCCGTTAAACTTTGTTGCCTGACGGCGATACCAAGTATTGTAGATGTTGTGACCGTCACGCTCAAGCTCTCTCGGAATGATTGTGTAGCCGCATCTTGTACCTGTAAAGCCTGCTGTCTTTGAAAGTGAGCACATCTCAATTGCGCACTTTCTTGCACCCTCAATTGCGAAAATTGAACGAGGAAGATCCTCTGTAATAAACGCCTCATATGCTGCATCATAGAGAATGATAGCGTCATTCTTGATTGCATAGTCAACCCACTGCTTTAACTCGTCAGCTGTATAGGCTGAACCTGTTGGGTTATTAGGTGAACAGAGATAGATGATGTCAGCCTTTACATTCTCATCAGGGAGAGCCGCAAAGTTATTCTCACGGTTTGAGTTAGCATAAACAATCTTTCTGCCTGCCATAATGTTTGAGTCAACATATACAGGGTAAACAGGGTCGGTAACGAGAACAACATTATCCTTGCCGAAAATGTCACCGATGTTGCCGCAGTCTGACTTTGCGCCATCGGACACAAAGATTTCGTTTGCATCTACTGTTACGCCAAAACCTGCATAATAGTTAGAAATAGCCTCTCTGAGGAATGCATAGCCCTCATAATCGGGATAGCCCTTAAAAGTATCCTTATGTGCAAGGTCTTCCGCACCTTTCTTCATAGCCTCAATTACAACAGGAGCAAGCGGAAGTGTTACATCGCCGATACCGAGCTTAATTACCTTCTTGTCAGGGTGTTCCTGCATATACTTATTTGTTCTTGATGCAACCTCTGCAAAAAGATAGTTTGGCACGAGGTTGTCAAAATTTCTGTTAATCTGCATTATTATCAATCCTTTTCTGATATATGGGCAAAAGGTTAGTGACAAGTAATTGCCAAAACCAAGAAAATTCCAAAATTACTTATCAAGCGAAGCCTTAATAAACTCTCTGAAAAGCGGATGTGCTCTGTTAGGACGGGACTTAAATTCAGGGTGATACTGAACACCGATGTAGAACTTATTGGCAGGAATTTCAACTGCCTCAACAAGCATACCGTTAGGTGATGTACCTGTAATAATCATACCTGCCTTTTCAATTTCTTCTCTGTAATCATTATTAAATTCATAACGATGACGGTGGCGCTCCTGTACTTCAGGCTTACCGTAAGCTCTTTCCATAATTGAGCCTTTCTTGATAACGCAAGGATAAGCACCGAGGCGCATTGTACCGCCCATATCTTCAATACCGAGCTGTTCGGGCATAAGGTCGATTACATTATGCTTGCCCTCCGGAGCAAACTCACCGCTGTTTGCATCCTCATATCCGAGTACATGCTTAGCAAATTCAATTACTGCTGTCTGCATACCAAGGCAGATACCGAGGTACGGAATATCGTGCTCACGAGCATATTTGGCAGCCATTACCTTGCCTTCAACACCTCTGTTGCCAAAGCCGCCCGGAACAAGAATACCGTCAACATCGCCTAAAAGGTCATCTGCCGAATACTTTGTGATAAGCTCACAGTCAACCCACTTGATTTCAACATCAGCGGAATTTTCGTAACCTGCGTGACGAAGTGCCTCGGCTACTGAAAGGTATGCGTCGTGAAGTGCAACATATTTACCGCAAAGAGCAATTTTGCATTTCTTTGAACGGTTATTGATTCTTTCCAGCATTTCTTTCCACTCTGTAAGGTCAGGTGTTTTGTCTGTAGCTATGTTAAGTTCACGGCAAACTACATTTGAGAAGTTGCTCTCTTCAAGCATAAGCGGTGCCTGATAAAGAGTCGGAAGTGTAATGTTCTCAATTACACAGTCAGGCTTTACATTACAGAACAAAGCAATTTTCTTAAAGATACTCTCTTCAAGCGGTTCGTCACAACGAAGAACAATAATATCAGGGTTGATACCGAGTGAACGGAGTTCCTTAACCGAATGCTGTGTCGGCTTTGATTTATGCTCTTCACTGCCCTTAATGTACGGAACAAGTGTAACATGAATGAAAATACTGTTTTCTCTGCCGACTTCAAGCGAAACCTGACGGATTGACTCAAGGAAAGGCTGGCTTTCAATATCGCCTACTGTACCGCCGATTTCTGTAATTACAATATCGGCGTCAGTCTTTTCACCTACATTGTAAATAAAAGACTTAATTTCATTTGTAATGTGTGGGATTACCTGTACTGTTTTGCCGAGGTAATCGCCGTGACGCTCTTTTTCAAGTACATTTGAATAAACCTTACCTGTTGTAAGATTTGAATACTTGTTGAGGTCTTCGTCAATAAAACGCTCATAGTGACCGAGGTCGAGGTCGGTTTCTGCGCCGTCCTCAGTTACATAAACCTCGCCGTGCTGATACGGGCTCATTGTACCCGGGTCAACATTGATGTACGGATCAAGTTTTTGAGCGACTACCTTAAGGCCTCTTGCCTTAAGGAGTCTGCCGAGAGAAGCTGCTGTAATACCCTTACCAAGACCGGATACTACGCCGCCTGTTACAAATATATATTTTTTAGCTTTTTTTTCAGTATGATTAGCCATAAATTATACCTCAATCTCTCCTTCAAATACTTTTTCGGCGTTACCTGTCATATATACGGTTTCGTCTGTGTAATTGATGACAAGGTCACCGCCCTTGAGCTTGATTTTAATATCGTCGCCCTTTTTGCAGAAGCCGTTTTCACAAGCCGCAACAGCTACCGCACAAGCACCTGTACCGCAAGCCCATGTTTCGCCTGAACCTCTCTCCCATACTCTCATCTTGATTGTATGGTCGTCAAGAACTGTAACAAATTCTGTGTTAACTCTCTCCGGGAAGAGTTTATCGTTTTCAAACATAGGACCAATCTTTTCAATGTCAAGATTGTCAATGTCATCCATAAATACAACGCAGTGTGGGTTACCCATAGATACGCAGGTAATGTTGTATTCCTTGTCGCCGATTGTAACAGGCTCGTTTACAATCTTGTCCTTATTCATAGCAACAGGGATTTCCTTTGGATCAAGAATTGCCTTGCCCATATCTACTCTAAGGCTTGTTACCTCACCGTTGGTTGTGTAAGCCTTAAGGCTCTTGATACCTGAAAGGGTTTCAATTGTGATTTCGTCTTTCTCCTTGTAATCAACCATACCGTGGTCATAGAGGAACTTACCCACGCAACGGATACCGTTACCGCACATTTTACCCTCTGAACCGTCAAGGTTGTACATTTTCATCTTTGCGTCAGCAACCTTAGATGGGCAAACAAGAATAATACCATCGCCGCCTATACCGAAGTGTCTGTCTGAAAGTCTTACAGAGAGAGCCTCCGGATTGTTGATTTCCTGATCAAAAGTGCTGAAATAAATATAGTCATTACCGATGCCCTGCATCTTTGTAAATTTAAGCATTTCTTTTTCATCCCTCATATGGTTAATATCTATAAGCTCTGTACTGTGCTGTGAATAATGGCTCTTAAGGCAATCCGCAAGTGCGTTTGCGGTATCAAGAGCTGTAAGACAAGGAATGTTTCTCTCAACTGTCTTTCTGCGAATTTTAACAGAATCTCTTGACGGAATTCTGCCCTTTGCGGAAGTTGAAATTACATACTGAATCTTACCCGACTCAATAAGTGTGAGTGTGTTGTCTGTCTTGCACTCGTGAATCTTCTTTACGGCAACAGCGTCAATACCGTATTTCTTAAGTACGGCTGCTGTACCCTCTGTAGCATAAATCTTAAAGCCGAGGTCATAATACTTCTTGGCAATTTCGCCGATTTCTGCTTTATCGGAATTACGAACAGTAATAAATACACCGCCGTTTTTCTTCATCTTGTAACCTGCACCGATAAGTCCCTTATAAAGAGCCTCTTCAAGAGTGCCTGCAACACCGAGAACTTCACCTGTTGACTTCATTTCAGGTCCGAGGTGGTTATCAACATTGATAAGTTTTTCAAAGCTGAATACCGGAACTTTTACTGCAATGTAAGGACTCTTTCTGTAAAGACCTGTGCCGTAACCCATATCCTTGAGCTTTTCGCCGAGCATTGCTCTTGTAGCGAGGTCAACCATAGGTACGCCTGTAACCTTACTAATATAAGGAATTGTTCTTGATGAACGGGGATTTACCTCAATTACATAAAGCTCGTCATTATAGATAAGGTACTGAATATTTACAAGACCCTTTGTCTGTAACTCAATAGCAAGGTTCTTAGAACTTTCAATGATTGTCTGTGTCATCTTGTCAGAAATATTCCAAGCAGGATATACAGCGATTGAGTCACCGGAATGGATACCGGCTCTCTCAATATGCTCCATAATACCCGGAATGAGAATATCCTCACCGTCACATATAGCGTCAACTTCAAGCTCTGTACCCTGTAAGTATTTATCAATAAGGATTGGGTTCTCTATATTCTGTGCAAGAATAATAGCCATATACTCCTTAACATCAGCCTCGTTAAATGCGATAATCATATTCTGACCGCCAAGTACATAAGACGGACGGAGAAGTACAGGATAGCCGATTGTTTCGGCAACCTCAAGAGCCTCATCGGTTGTCATAACCGTTACGCCTCTCGGACGCTTAATGTGGTATTTCTCAAGGAGTTCGTCAAAACGCTCTCTGTCCTCTGCCATATCAATGGCATCATATGAAGTACCGAGAATATTAACACCGCAGTCGCTCATATGCTTTGTAAGTTTGATAGCTGTCTGACCGCCGAATGCTACTACAACACCGTATGGCTTTTCTGTATTGATGATACCCATAACATCTTCTGTTGTAAGCGGCTCAAAGTAAAGTCTGTCGGCAGTGTCGAAGTCGGTAGATACGGTTTCAGGGTTGTTGTTTACGATAACAACATCGTAGCCTGCCTTTTTAAGTGCCCATACGCAGTGAACAGACGCATAGTCAAACTCGATACCCTGACCGATTCTGATAGGGCCTGAACCAAATACGATAACTGTCTTTTTGTCTGATTTATTATTCTTAATAAACTCTTCTGCCTCGTTTTCCTTATCAAAGGTTGAGTAGAAGTAAGGTGTCTGTGCCTCAAATTCAGCGGCGCAGGTATCAACCATTTTATATACAGGCAAAAGGTTCTTTTCGCATTTCTTACCTGTAATAGCCTCAATAGTTCTGTTGAGGAATCCCATTTTCTTTGCTCTGTAGTAGAGGTCATCTGTAAGCTCGCTGTTTTTAAGCTCATTCTCAACAGCAATGATATTCTTGAGTTTCTCCAAGAACCACTCGTCAATAAGTGTAACTTCGTGAATCTGCTCTACAGTAATGCCTCTCTTGAGTGCCTCATATACGCAGAAAATTCTCTTATCATCGCAAACGCTTAATCTGTCGTAAACAGACGCATTTGAAAGTTGAGCAAATTCCTTATCATCGAGTGTATCGTGAGAAATCTCTGCACCTCTTACAGCCTTCATAATAGCCTGCTCAAATGTAGGAGCAATAGCCATAACCTCGCCTGTTGCTTTCATCTGAGTACCGAGTGTGCGGTTTGCATATACAAATTTATCGAACGGCCATTTTGGGAATTTAACTACAACATAGTCGAGAGCAGGCTCAAAGCAAGCGTATGTTGTACCCGTTACAGCATTCTTGATTTCATTAAGTGTGTAGCCGATAGCAATCTTAGCCGCTACCTTTGCAATAGGATAACCTGTTGCCTTTGACGCAAGAGCCGATGAACGGGAAACTCTTGGGTTTACCTCGATTACGGCATAATCAAATGTTTCCGGATTAAGTGCGAACTGGCAGTTACAGCCACCCTCTACCTTTAAGGCAGAGATAATATCGAGCGCCGCACTTCTGAGCATCTGATACTCTTTATCTGCAAGAGTAACGGTAGGAGCAATAACGATACTGTCGCCTGTATGTACGCCGACAGGGTCAAAGTTCTCCATTGAGCAGACAGTAATAACATTGCCGTCGCTGTCACGCATTACCTCAAACTCTATTTCTTTCCAACCCGAAATACATTTCTCTACAAGAACCTGTGTAATCGGTGAAAGCTCAAGACCGTTTGAAGTAATCTCTCTTAATTCTTCCTCATCATTTACGATACCGCCGCCTGTACCGCCGAGTGTAAATGCAGGACGAATAATTACAGGGTAGCCGATTTCATCTGCAAATTTTACTGCAGACTCAACATCGTTTACAACGAGTGACGGAATAACAGGCTGTCCGATTTCAAGCATTGTGTCCTTGAACATCTGTCTGTCCTCTGCCTTGTCAATTGTTTCGGGATTAGCGCCGAGGAGCTGAACTCCGTATTTATCGAGGAAACCTTCCTTTGCAAGCTGCATAGAAAGTGTAAGACCTGTCTGACCGCCGAGTGTGGAAAGAAGGCTGTCGGGACGCTCTTTTTTAATAATTCTTTTAACTGTTTCAAGTGTAAGCGGCTCGATATAAATTTTATCAGCCATTGCATTATCTGTCATAATGGTAGCAGGGTTAGAGTTTACGAGAATAACCTCAAGTCCCTCTTCCTTAAGCGCACGGCAAGCCTGTGTGCCTGCGTAGTCAAATTCAGCAGCCTGACCGATTACAATCGGACCCGAACCGATTACCATAACTCTTTTAATGTTGCTTTTAAGTGGCATAAAATCATTCCTTATCCTTATTTAAAAATCAAATTCGTATATAAATTATGGATAGTTTTATTTGTTGTTTTTCATCAAATCAATGAAACGGTCAAACAAAAACGCTGTGTCGTGAGGGCCGCCGCAAGCCTCGGGGTGGAACTGAACCGAGAAAGCAGGCATATTGTTGTACTTAACGCCCTCGCAGGTGTTGTCGTTGCCGTTTACAAAGCTAACCTCACCGTTTGACGGCATACTGTCGCTTACAACCGCATAACCATGGTTTTGAGAAGTAATGTAAACTCTGCCTGTTTCAACCTCTTTTGCAGGTTGGTTAGCTCCTCTGTGGCCGTATTTAAGTTTTTCTGTCTTAGCGCCCTGGCTAAGTGCCAAAAGCTGATGTCCTAAGCAGATACCGAATGTAGGAATTTTATATTCGCAAAGCTTTTTAAGCTCGGCAATAATTGCAGTGTTGTCCGATGGATCTCCCGGACCGTTTGAAAGCATAATACCGTCAGGATTCATAGCTTTAATCTGCTCTGCTGTTGTATGAGCAGGTACTACCGTAACATTGCAGCCACGCTTAACAAGCTCTCTGCCTATGTTGTGCTTTGCACCGAAATCCATAAGAACAACATTGAGGTCGCCGTTTTCAGCTTTGAATTCTTCTTTTTCGCTGATTGTTGTGCTCTCTACAGCCTGTTCGATTTTATAAGCCTTAATCTCTGCAAGCTCTTCTTCGGTAACTTCGCCCGAATAAGCGATTTTGCAGTTAAGCACACCATACTCACGAACAATTCTTGTAAGCGCTCTGGTGTCGAGTCCGTAGATGCCCGGAATATCAGACTCTTTTAAAAAGGTGTCAAGATCGCCCTCGCAACGGAAGTTAGAGGGAGCTTGGCACCATTCTCTTACAATATAACCTCTAAGTGAGGGCACTTTGCTCTCGAAATCAGAGGGAATTACACCATAGTTACCGATTAAAGGGAAAGTCTGAATAACCACCTGACCGTAATAAGAAGGGTCGGTGAGTGTTTCAAGATAACCGGTCATAGCTGTAGTAAAAACCAATTCTCCCATAGTTTCTTTTTCTGCACCAAATGATTTGCCCTCGAAAACAGTTCCGTTTTCAAGTATCAAATATGCTTTACGGCTCATAAATACACATTCCTTTCAGAAATTTTGCATAATTAGTTTTCGTAAGTTTTAATAACCTGCATTGCAATCTGCATTTTGCTCATTCTCATATCCATCGCCTGTTTTTCAAGGTAGCGATGTGCTTCCTGTTCTGTCATATTAAGGCAGGTAATAAGCAGAAGCTTGGCTCTGTTTATTATCTTCATATCCTCCACAATATGGCGGAGCTTTTCATTTTCCTCGTTTACGGTCAACATTCTCATTCTGAAACATTCCGTAAACTGCAAATAGTGATGAAACAAATGCTTATTAATAGGTTTGGCTATTACAAGCACACCGTGCTCGGTCAAAGCATCGTTTACATCGTCTGCGTTTTTTTGAGGAACAATAATAACCACGCTTGAACGGGTTACTCTCGCAAAATGCATGGAAAGCTCAATACCGCTTTCCTCTGCAAGAGGTGCATTAATACAGATAAGGTCAAACTCATCGTTCTCAACAAGTTTTTTTGCTGTTTTAGAATTATCAGCAATAGAAATCTGCGTAAAATACTCAATTTTAAGCAGCTGTGAAAGAGCCTCGGCACTTTGCACAGAGTGAGAAATAATTAAAGCTTTTTTCATAACCTTATCACCTCAGTCACTTATCTTCAACATCATATTTTACAAGATTTTGGAGTATTCTAATTTACATAAAGGAATTATAATATATTTTTTTATTGATTTCGACAATTACAATTCTTGTATCGCAAAATAGTTACATAAAAATTAAAAAATGATGAAAATTATAAAGTATTTACAAAAAGGCTGTTTCATTTGTGAAGATGAAACAGCCCCGTTGCTGTGAAATAAAATTTTAATCAAATTTGACAAAAACAAAATCTTATTCTTCGCCTTTGCTCAAAAGCATTCTGTCATTTTCAAGTTTAGAACCGCTCGCCTTTTCAAACTTCTGCAAGAGGTCGTCAACGGTGAGTTTTTTCTTTTCTTCACCTGAAATATCAAGTATAACCTTTCCGTTGCCCATCATAATAAGGCGGTTACCGTGCACAATCGCATCGTGCATATTATGTGTAACCATAAGGGCTGTAAGGTTATTTTCGGCAATAATCTTATCGCTCAGTTCAAGTACCTTTGCCGCAGTCTTAGGGTCAAGCGCCGCTGTATGCTCGTCAAGAAGCAAAAGTTTAGGCTTATTGATTGTAGCCATTAAAAGGGTGATTGCCTGACGCTGTCCGCCCGAAAGAAGACCTACCTTTGATGTCATTCTGTCCTCAAGACCGAGTTCAAACTGCTTTAAAAGTGTTCTGTATTCTTCTTTTTCGGATTTCTTAACGCCCCAGCTAAGACCTCTTTTCTTGCCTCTTCTTGCCGCAAGAGCAAGGTTTTCCAAAATTTCCATATCGGCAACAGTACCTGTCATAGGGTCTTGGAAAACTCTGCCGAGATACTTTGCCCTTTTATGCTCGGGAAGTCCCGTTACATCTACGCCGTCAATAAGAATCTGACCGCTGTCAACAGGCCATACACCGGCAACGGCATTAAGCGTAGTTGACTTACCCGCACCGTTGCCGCCGATTATTGTACAGAAATCGCCTTCGTTTAAGTGAAGTGTTACACCGTCAAGTGCAACCTTCTCATTTATTGTGCCTTTATTAAAGGTTTTGTGAATATTAATAATATCAAGCATTGTCACTGCCTCCGTTTGCCTTGTTAGCCTTTAAATTCATTTTAGCTACCTTTTTAAAGGAGGTTTTACTCTTCTTTTGTAAATAAGGTACTGCAAGGAAGATTGCAACTATAATTGCTGTGAAGAGCTTTGTATCGTCTGTCGGCATCTTGAGCCAAAGAACAATACCCATTGCAATATAATAAAGAATACCGCCCACAATAACGAAGAGCATTTTTACAACAAAGTTCATACGCTTACGGAAGATAGCCTCGCCGAGGACTTCACCGATAATAACTGCGGCAAGACCGATTACGATAGCACCTCTGCCCATATTGATGTCTGCAAAACCCTGGTACTGTGCAAAAAGTGAGCCTGCAAGAGCAACAAGACCGTTTGAAAGCGCAAGTGCAATTACTTTTGCGACATTGATATTAATGCCCTGTGCCTTACTCATAGCAGGGTTTGAACCTGTTGAACGGATTGTAGAGCCCTGTTCTGTTCCGAAATACCAATACATAGCCGCAATAACAATAGCCGCAATTCCGAGGGCGATGATAATTGATAAATTAATATCGCTTGCGGAAATTACAAGCGCATAGTTTCTGTAGCTGATAGGAAGATTTGACCTTCCCATAATGTTCAAGTTGATTGAATAAAGCGCAATCTGCGTAAGAATACCTGCAAGAATATCGGGAATACCGAGCAAAGTATGTAAAAGTCCCGTTATAAGACCTGCCGCAATGCCCGCAAGAATAGCAACTATAAGCGCTACCCATACAGAACAGCCGTTAATAAGCATAACAGCGGTAACCGCACCGCCTGTTGCAAAAGAACCGTCAACGCTAAGGTCGGCAAAATTCAAAAGTTTGTAGGTAATAAAAACACCAAGACCCATAAGTCCCCAGATAATACCCTGCGCAATATTACCCGGCAAAGCCGCAAGAAAGTTTGCAGGATTAAGAGAACCGAAGTATTCTGCTAAAAATTCCATAAAAACCACCAATACATAAAAGATTGGGGTGTCGCTTTCACGGCACCCCACCGTTTTTTAATTTATAAATTAAGGATTATTACTCCTCAATAGCCTCGTAATCGTCAGGAATTGTAATTCCGTAAGCATCGCAACGGCTCTTTACATATTTCTTGGTAACATTAGGAGCTGACTCAACTTTTAAAGAAGTTATATCGGCACCGTTTACAAGAATATCATAAGCCATCTCGCCTGTTTTCTGACCAAGTTCATAGTAGCTGATAGAAAGTGTTGCAACACCGCAGCCCTTACAAATACCCTCTTCACCTGCGATGATAGGAGTTTTTGCAGCTGTAGCCGTATTGTCGATAATACCTGTATTTGAAGCCGCTGTGTTATCTGTAGGAATGTAAAGAACATCGCTTTCGTCACAAGCTGTCTTTGCTACAGCCGCAACATCGTTTGAATCTGCAAATGAATATGTCTTTACAGTATAGCCCGCACTCTCAAAGAAAGGTGTGATTGTATCGCTCTGATATTTTGAGTTAGCCTCAGCCGAGCAATAGAGAATACCGATTGTTTTGGCGTCAGGGAAAAGTTCCTTGAGCATATCAGCCTGCTTGTCAAGCGGAGCAAGGTCTGTTGTACCGGATACATTCATACCCGAAACGCCTGTCCACTCTGCCATATCAAGAGCTGTGCCGTAGTCTGTAATCGAAGTACCGAGAATAGGAATAGACGGTGTTGCCGTGTATGCAGCCTGAAGAGCCGCAGTACCGTTACCGAGAATAAGGTCATAATTTGAAGAAACAAACTGGTTACAGATTGTAGCGCAAGTAGCCGAATCGCCCTGTGCGTTCTGCTCGTCAAACTTAACCTTGTCAGCGCCGAGTTTTTCAGTAAGAGTGTCTTTAAAGCCCTTAGTTGCGGCGTCAAGAGCCTCATGCTGAACAAGCTGGCAAATACCGATATTATATACTTTGTTTGCATCTGCCTGTGAAGGAGCAGCTGTTGAAGTTGTTGATGAAGTACCGCCTGTACAGCCTGCGAGTGCAGCTGTTACTGTAAGCGCTGCTGTTGCGGTTGCCAAAATTCTTTTTGTCATTTTCATAAAAATTCGTCCTCCCGTTTTCACTTTAGTACTTAAACAAACATATGCTTTAAAGTTTTTATGCGTTAAAGTGAATATCATATATAGTATTATATACCTATTAAACGAATTTTGCAATAGCTAAAAGGTGAATTTATATGTTTTCGATAGTGATTTTATAAAGAATTTGTTTATTTTACCGCTACATTTTCATCACCAAGCTGATGTTTAAGCTCTTTTATCATAACATCATTAAGGCTCACCCACATATTTGCAGGGGCTTTTACCTTGCGTTTTGAATCGGTAAGATAAAAAATAATCGGTGTTCTGCCGTCGAAAATATCCGTAACTCTCTTTGCTCGACGGTACATATCCGTATTAAGGTCATCAATTCTCAAATAAAGTGCCTGCGGTACATAAGGCTTTTGATATGTGCTTTTATGTTCTGCCGCTGCCCTGTTTTGTTCGTAATTTGCGGCAGACATATTTTTACATTCCTCATTATTAAAGGCTTTTGCAATGCTGTCGCAAATTATTTTCGGTTCTTCGTTTTCTTTAAAATTCAATGTGCCTTTTATAATAACGGGTATGTTTTCATTTAAAAGAATAGTGCTTTTTTCATACACATTCGGAAAAACAACCGCTTCCATTATGCCGTACTTATCTTCTACATTTATAAAAGCCATAAGTTTGTTGCTTTTGGTAAGTTGAGTTTTCACTTTGGAAATAATACCTACAATCAGCACTTTCTTGCCGTCGGGATAGCGTCCTGTTTCGTCATTTATAATTTCGCCTATTCTGTCGGCTTTCATTCTCTCGGAATAAAGGCTGTAATTATCGGCAGGGTGGCCGCTTAGGTATATGCCTGCTATTTCCTTTTCCATTCTCAAAAGCTCATCAGTCGAAAATTCTTTCAAATCAGGCAGTTGGGGTTCTGATGTAGCCTTTGTACTGTCGTCACCCATATCAAAAAACGAAAGCTGTCCGCCTTGATTCTTTTTAGCCTCATATTCAACATCGTCAAGCACGGTTTTGCTTATTGCAAGCAGTTGTCTGCGGTTAGCGCCAAGTCCGTCAAGCGCACCGCACTTTATAAGACTTTCTATAGCACGGCTGTTCATATTTTTGCCGCAAAGTCTTTTACAAAAATCGTAAAGGCTTGTATAAGGCTTTAATCTGCGCTCTTTAATTATCTGATCAATAAAAGCTCTGCCGAGATTTTTGATTGCACGCAATCCATAGCGTATATTGTTACCGCTGACAGTAAATCCGAGATCGCTTTCGTTTACACTCGGAGGCAAAACTTTTATTCCGAGCCGCTGACATTCGCCTATATATGCTGCAAGTTTGTTTTGGTTATCAAGCACACTTGTGAGCAATGCCGCCATATACTCCTGCGGATAATGACATTTTAAATATGCGGTTTTGTATGAAATCATAGAATATGCCGCTGCGTGTGACTTATTGAAAGCGTAAGAAGCAAAACTTTCGATCTCATCATAAATTGAATTGGCGATTTTCTCGTCAATACCTCTGCGAATACAACCGTCAACAATTACTTTGCCGTTTTCATCTGTAATGCCGTGAAGAAAAATCTCTCTTTGCTTTGCCATTTCTGCGGCTTTCTTTTTACTCATGGCACGGCGAACAATATCCGCTCTGCCAAGACTGAAACCTGCAAGCACTCTTAAAATCTGCATTACCTGTTCCTGATAGACAATACAGCCGTAGGTAACCTCAAGTATAGGCTTTAATAACGGGTGCTTATAGGTAATGTGCGATGGATTGTGGCGGCAGTCGATGTAACGGGGAATACTGTCCATAGGTCCGGGTCGATAAAGCGAAACCACGGCGATTAAATCCTCGATCGAATCGGGCTTTAGTCGCATAAGAACATTTTTCATACCCTGGCTTTCAAACTGAAACACACCCTCCGTATTGCCTTGAGAAATCATAGCAAAAACTTTTTCGTCTTTATCGTTTATATTATCGGGATTGTACTCGGGATGATTTTTTCGTATCTGTTTATCCGCATAGTCAATTACCGTAAGATTGCGAAGTCCGAGAAAGTCCATTTTGAGCAAACCGAGCTCCTCAAGTGTGGTCATGGTAAACTGTGTTACCACATTGTCATCATTTTTTGAAAGCGGAACATAATCAGATACGGGACGGTCGGTAATTACTACACCTGCGGCGTGCATTGTAGCGTGTCTTGGCATTCCCTCAATGCTCTTTGCAATGTCAAGCAATTTCTTTGTCTGTTCGTCCTCTTCATAGCGATGTCTTAATTCGGGACTTGCCTTGAGTGCGGAATCTATAGTAACCTTTAATTCCATAGGTACAAGTTTGGCAACCGAGTCAACCGTGGCATACGGAATTGCAAGCACTCTGCCGACATCTCTTATAGCGCCTCTTGCCGCCATAGTACCGAATGATATAATCTGCGCAACTCTGTCCGTGCCGTATTTACGCACTACATAGTCAATTACTTCTCCTCGGCGCTCGGTACAGAAATCGACATCAAAGTCGGGCATACTTACACGCTCAGGGTTTAAAAATCTTTCAAAAAGAAGATTATACTTGATCGGATCTATCGCTGTAATTCCTATGCAATAGGCGCAAAGCGAACCTGCACCCGAACCTCTGCCGGGTCCGACAGGGATTTTTTCACTCTTTGCATACTGTACAAAATCATTTACGATAAGGTAATAATCGACAAAACCCATTTTTGAAACAGTTGCAAGTTCGTATTCAAGTCGGTCAATCAAAGACTTATCGGGATTTTCTCCGTAATGTCTGTAAAGACCCTCATAGCATTTTCGGCGAAAATACTCGTAATGATCTTCGTTATTCGGCACATCAAATCGTGGCAGTTTACGCACGCCGAACTCAAACTCAACATTACAGCGGTCGGCAATTTTCTGTGTATTATCATATGCCTGCGGCAGATTTGGAAAGAGTGAGCGCATTTCTTCCTCTGTTTTAAGGTAAAACTCGCTCGTTTTAAACTCCATTCTGTCCACATCATTTACCGTCTTATTGGTCTGGATACAAAGCAAAATACTGTGCGTAAAGCTGTCCTTTTTATCTATATAATGGCTGTCGTTTGTAACCACAAGTTCGGCGCCGATTTCTTCGGCAATGCGAATAAGCAGCGGATTAATTCGTTTTTGCTCCTCTATGCCATGGTCCTGAAGTTCTATAAAAAAGTTATCCTTACCGAAAAGCGATTGATAAAAAAGAGCCTTCTGCTTTGCTCCGTCATAGTTTCCGTCAAGCAAATTTTGCGGAATTTCACCGGCAAGACAGGCAGAAAGGCAGATTAGACCCTTGTGATATTCTTTCAAAAGCTCATCGTCAATTCTCGGCTTTGAATAAAAGCCCTCGGTAAAGCCTTTTGAAACAAGTTTAATTAAATTTTGATAGCCCTCGTTATTTTCGCAAAGCAGCACCATATGATAATATTTTTCATACGCCGAAGTTTTGTCAAAACGAGAGTGCGGCGCAACATAAACTTCACAGCCGATAACAGGCTTTATCCCCTGCTTTTTACAGGCTCGGTAAAAGTCAATGACGCCGTACATTACACCGTGGTCGGTAATGGCAAGAGCGGTTTGTCCCTTTTCCTTTGCCGATTCCACAAGTTTGTTTATTCTGCTTGCTCCGTCAAGCAAGCTGTATTCGGTATGATTATGAAGATGTGTAAAAGCCATAGTTATTCACCACATACCTTTGCGTTTATTTTACCGTCACTCAAAATAACAGTGAAATCGTCGCCGTCTTTAAGCTGTTTTGATGAGGTAATGATTTTTTCGTCCTTTTCGGCTATTGCATAACCACGATTCAATACATTAAGCGGATTCAAACCGTCAAGTTTGCCCTTTGCGGCAATAAGTTTATTTTCTTTATTAGAAATATAAATATTCATAAACCGTGTCAGCTTTTCGCTCTTTGCCGAAAGCTGTTTTTCAAGCTGTTCCGCTTTGAGCTTCGGCGATGATGCAGATATTCTTCTCTGCTGATTTTCAAGTCTTAACTGCGCCGTTTTTATCTTTCTGTCAAGCATAGCTGATATATATTGCTTTTGCTTAAAATAGTAAGACATAAGCTCCTGCCTGTCGGGTACGGCAAGTTCTGCCGCGGCAGACGGAGTAGAGGCACGAACATCGGCGACAAAGTCACAGACAGTAAAATCTGTTTCGTGTCCCACACCCGAAATTATGGGAGTTTCGCAATTATAGACCGCATATGCAAGTTGTTCGTCATTAAACGCCCATAAGTCTTCGGCAGAACCGCCGCCTCTGCCTATGATAACCACATCGGCAATCTTGCTTGCACTGAATTTATTTACGGCACGCACAAGCTGCTCGGGCGCACTCTCTCCCTGAACAAGCACAGGTGCGAGCACTATATCCGCACTCGGAAATCTTCGTCTGATAATATTCGTTATATCCTGAACCGCCGCACCCGTGGGAGAAGTTATGACGCCGATTGTTTTAGGAAATTTCGGCAGCGGCTTTTTATGCGCGTTGTCAAACAGTCCTTTTTGAGCAAGGCTCTTTTTAAGCTGTTCAAAAGCAAGCGTAAGCGCACCCACACCGTCTGGCTGCATATCTTCAATATAAAGCTGATACCTGCCGCTCGGCTCATATACAGAAATTCTGCCTCGACAAATTACTTTCATTCCGTTTTCAAGGCGGAACTTAAGTCGTCTTGCGTTGCCTGCAAACATAACGGCACTTATAACTGAATTGCTGTCTTTAAGTGAAAGGTAAATATGACCGCTGCGTTGGTGCACGGTAAGATTAGAGATTTCACCCGTTACAAGCACAAACTGCAAACTGCCGTCATTCTCGATAATTGACTTTATATAAAAATTTATTTGTGAAACAGAAAGCACTCTCGGCTTTTGAATCTGCGGTGAATACATCTCTTTACCTCCCGCTGATGAAGTATTTTAATATTTTTACACTTATAATCGTCTTAGATTTCCGTATATTTCTTATATGCCAAATACGCAATACCCGCTGCGTTATCGGCGGAATATTCGGGTTTTGCAAATGTAGCGCCGAATTTCTCGGTCAGAGCATTTCTTATAATGGAATTTGACATTACTCCGCCCGCAAAAATCACAGGCAAATTGCCGTATTGCTCGAGCAATTTTTCAGTCATTTTTTCAAGCGTAGCCTGAATAAAAGCAAGGCAAAAAGCAGCGATTTTTTCTTTGCTTTCGCCGTTATCAAGCATTTTTTTACACTGATTTTCAAGTCCGCTCAAACAGCAATCGGCGCCCTTGAGAGTAGGACGAACTTTGAATTTTTCTGTATTATTAAGCGCAAGCTGTTCAAGCTGCGGACCGCACGGAAATTTTAAACCGAGCATAAGCCCCACTCTGTCAACTGCCTGTCCGGCATTTAAGTCAAGTGTTTTTGCAGCCTCTTTAACGGCAAACGAGCTTGTACTGCCCTTTGCGAGCACCGCCTCCGTTGTGCCTCCGCTTATATGAAATGCTAAAAATTCTTTTTCAAACAAATCTTCTCTTGCGGCTGAAAACAGTGCTGCGGCAATATGCCCCTCCTGATGTGAAAATGTCAGGAGAGGCTTTTTTATTACTGCCGATATAATTCTTGCTGTGTTTTCTCCAACCGTAAAGCACGGCATATATGAGCCGTCAACCGGACGGGGGCGTGTTGATACGCCTAATGCAGACACACCCGACAAGTCAACTTCCTTTGCAATGTCCTCAATAAGAGTGTGAAGCTGTTGTGTGTGATGAAAAACCGCATCGCTCTGTCTTAAGCCGAGCTGTCCCTGTTTTACGGGCAAAAGCTGCTTTCGCTGCAGCATTTCGCCGTTTTCGCTGTTATATACCGCAACCGAAGTTGTGTAGTTAGAGGTATCTATACCAAGAAAAAGGCTCATTACTTTTCTCCGTTATCTCTTACAAATGAGCCTAATATTCCGTTGACAAATCCGCTCTCGTCAATAGTGTACTTCTTTGCAAGTTCTACCGCCTCGTTGATTGCTACGCTTGCGGGAACATTGTCAAGATACTTGATTTCATACACTGCAAGTTCAAGGATTGCAAGCGACGGCTTTGAAATTCTTGAAAGAGTCCATCCTTTTTTTAGATAGCGTGAAATAATCTCGTCAAGTTCTTCTTTAGCCGATACAATACCCTCAACTTCTGCCTGTGCAAGTGCGCTTACTCCGCCCATAAAGAGTTCCGAGCTGTCCTGCACCATATTGTCGACAGATGTGTTTGTAAATGACTTTGAAAATAAAAGCATAAATACCTGCTCACGCTGTTCGGAGCGTGTAAGTTTAATCTGTACTGCTTCGTTTTCATTTTCTTCTGTTACTTCCTGAGAAGTTACATTTATCTCTTCAGACATATTATCCCAACTTTACAATAAATTATCAGGATAATTATATCACATAAAATTTTGATTGTAAACTATATTCACGCACCTACAACAGATATTGCGTCACTTGCAATTTCATAGTGCGTTGTTACGGCATCGTATATTGACAAAACGGTGTTTTCGTTAAGCTCGTTTTTCGGAACTATAACGGTTACACCCATATCGGTTATACAGCAAAGGCAATCGGAAAAGCCTTTCGCTTTCACAATGGTTTCTATGGTATCCTGCGTTGTAAAAAAGCTGATGATTCGCTCTACATTTTCTTGCGCCTCGGTAAGCTCCGTGTCTGAACTCGAGTCGGAATCGAGTATCTCCTCCGCATCGTCAATTACCTTGTCTTGCGTGTTCTGCCTTTTAGTGCGTTCGGATGCAAAGAAATCCTGCTGCTCTTTCGATAGTGCCATTGCAGCTGCCGCCTCGTCGGAGGTTGCTGTTTCCCCGACCGTTGCATTTACATATGACGCTGCCCCCAGCTCCTTTGCAGGTGAAGTTGTACGAGCCTGCGAAATCTGATAGTTTATGTAAACCGCCGTTGCCAGAGCAAGTACAAGTGATGTCATTACAATATGTTTCTTCTGAATTTTCATAATACCTCTACCTTCGTTCTGTTAATTTTGTAACACATACCTTTGCCGATGAAATATCCAGTGCCCTTGTTACCGCTTGTGTGACCGTTTGTGTTACGACGGGATCATCTCCGCCCTCGCACACAACAAGCACACCACGGATAACAGGCTGAATTTCCTTTGTCTTGGTGGTACTGTCCTCAAGATATACATATTCGACCGAGTTTTCTATGGTAAGAAGCACCTTTGTTTCTCCGCAGCCGCTGATACTTGAAAGGATTTTTTGCAAATCGCTTTCAATCTCCGTGCTGTAGGTAGTAACCGAAAAGCCCTCGGTTTCCGTTTTTTTATCGGTATTAATTCCCGAAATTGAAGAAATAAAAATAAGTGCTATTCCGATAATACCGATAATTACTATAATTTTTCTTGCTTTGTCACTTTCAAACAGCTTTTTTATTCCGTTTGTTTTTTCTTCCATAGCTTTGCACCCTTAAATAAAAGTTATTCTCGGATATGCTCCGAAGCTTTCAAAAACAATTGAGCCGATTTTATCTTTCCGGCTTTTATATTCATTACTCATATATATGCTGATGTCACCGATAATTATGCTGTTTGACTGCGATTTTGCAAGTACGATTTTACATTTGGATATTTTTATGTTGTTTTGAGCAAGCAGGTCGGTAAGGCTTTGTTCAAGATTTTGTTGTGCCTGTTTAATCACAACATTTGCGTATGCTTCGTCGGAAGTGGAAACTTGATCTTCGCTGTAATCAACAGGTTCGGCATCAAAATCTATAGAAGAAATTGCCGAGGTTATCGGCGAAATAAGACAGCATACCATAAACGCACCAATTACAAGGGCAACGGTTTTTTTGGTAGTACCCTCGGGTACAAATGCCGACAGCAGACTGCAAATAAGAGCACCGGCACAAACTGTTATAACCGCAGAAATCATACCGCTCATATTCCGACGCCTCCCATCAAAAGCACAAGTGCAGTTGAAATTATGTAAACCGACATAATGCACAATACAATTGCAAGCAAGGTTGAAAGCACGGTACCGACACCCTCAAGCAAATCTTTTACCTGATTTATGCCGAGTATCTCCGCAAGTAACTTTCCTGCCGATAAAGTAAATATCCACAAAAGGCTGTTAAGTATTATAGGCAGAAACACAAAAGCAATAGATACTATAACAAAAATTCCAAGTCCCGATTTAAGCAAGTTTACACTGCCCTGTACGGTTTTGTATGCATCTGAAAGCGCTGAGCCTACTATCGGAATAAATGAATTTAAAGTAAATCGCACGGCTCGTGTAGAAACATCGTCAACCGAGGTTGTTATCATCTGCTTAAAAGAAAGTACGGCTGTAAATACAGTCATAACAAACCCGAGTACCCATTTTACGGCTTTTGAAATTATTGAAGTTATACCCGTAAGTTTTGATTCCGAGCATACGCTTGCCGTTACTGATACACCGAGAAACATATTAAGAAAAGGAACTATTACCTTTGAGCTTAGTTGTCCCACTCCCTCTCCTGCACCGATCATCATTGCGTAATATGACGCACCGCTTACGGCGTGTCCCGTGCTCGACATAATCATAACCATTACAGGCACAAATGCAAGCATAAAACTTGATGCCGTTTTTACTACCGTTGACATATCTGAAATTACTTCAATTACGGGGAGTGCAGCCGTACAGGTAGCACACAGTACGGCTGCTATGCCAAGTGAGGAGGAAAGTTCACTTGAAAGCGAATTTTTGTACGAAGATAAAAGCGAGCATATAAGCAAGAGTGCGGTAAGCGAGATTACCGCTTTTAACGGCCCTGCGCTGTTTTCGCCCGCAAGTTTTACAATTTCATTCACAACTTCTCCGAACGAAATCTGCGAAAGCTCATTGCTGTCTATGCCGTTTATCCCTATATTTTCAAGGCTCTGCTTTACATCGTCAGACAGGCTGTCATATAAAGCAGAGGTATCGTAAATGCTGTTAATATCATTTGTTGTACTTTCGGTTTTGGTTGTTGTATCGGCTGCAAATACAGTAATCTGCGACAGAAAAACAACCGCAATCACAACTAAAAACACCGCTGTTTTTTTCAACATCAACACTCCTTCAGGAGTTTTCTACAAGTGACACCACTGTATTTAAAATTTCCGTATAAAGCGGAAGTGATGTTACCATAATCAATATTTTACCTGCAAGCGTAACATTTGTTGCTATTGCCTGCTGTCCCGACTCCTTACATACACTGACGGCAAGCTCTGTTACAATGCATATTCCTATTACCTTGAGCAATATTTTTATATACTCAATATTCATATCAGACGCTGCCGCAATTTTATTTACCGTCTGCAAAATCGTAGCCGCAAACGAAATTACGGCTGTAAGCAATATTACACCGCAGGCAATTGAAAGCATAAGCGAGATTTCACCGTTATGCTTTTTTATTGCTACGGCAGAAATTGCAGATACAATTGCGACAGCGGCTATAGTAATAATATTCATACTTTATTCCTAAAAGCCGAATAACTGCTTTATCGTGTTAAACAAGGCGCTTATCTGCGTGACAATCAGAGTAAGCACAACTATAAGACCCGCAAGCGTCGTAAGCATTGCCTGTTCTTCTCTGCCGCTGCGTATGAGCACCTGACACAACACGGCTACAATTATACCGATTGCAGCTATTTTAAAAATCAGTTCAACATCCATAGCTATCCTTTCAGATTATAACAAGTGCGGCTGCCGAGCCGACAAAAAATCCCATAGTTTTGTAAAGCCGTGATTTTTGTTTTATTTCATTTTTACTGTCATCAAGATGAGCGTTCGCAAGCCCTTTGTAAAGCTCAATATGTTTGAGCTGTCCCTCTACATCGGTTATGCCGAGTTTTTCTCCGAATGAGCATAAAAGCTGTTTATCCTCGTGCTTTAAAGCGTAACCGTCGGAAATATCCGCTACCGCATTTTTCCATTTCTTAAAAAATGTACCGTCGTATTTTTCGAACGCACCGTATATTGCTTTTCCGAATCTGTCTTCGCTTTTGGAAAGAATAATCGAAAGTTCATCTGTACTGTAGCGAATATTTGTCGCAAGAGTATCAAGGAAAACCAAAAAGTCATTTATAAAATCTCTGCGTTTGTACAGCCGTTGGGCTTTTTTAAATCCCATAAGAGTTGTTGCGCTGACAAGCAAGATACAGCCGATAATTTTAATTACCAAATACATCACCGACTCTCATAATCTTGCTCACTCTGCCGGCAGACGCTCTGTTATCAAGGAAAACAAGGGTTTTAAAGCCGCCGCAGGAAACGAGTTTACGGATATTATCTTTTCTTCTAAGTTCGTCAACGCTTGAACAATGCAAGGTAGAAATAAAAGATACACCCGAATTTACGGAATATTCCACAGCGTCAATATCTCTCTGCGTACCGATTTCGTCGCAAACAATAATATCGGGCGACATACTGCGTATAGCCTGAATAATTCCGCTCGGCTTATCGTAAAGGTCAAACACATCACAAAGTCCGATGTCATTTTGCAGGATACCCGAGGAAGTGCCCGCAAGCTCTCCCCTTTCGTCAATCAAAGAAATTCTCTTGCCGTATTCGGTCGAGAGTATTCTTGCCATATCCCTTAAGAGCGTGGTTTTGCCCGTGCATGGCGCACCGCAAATAAGCACGCCGCCAAAGTCGGGATTAAGAGTGTCAATAACAGCTCTTGAACACTCTTTATGCTCTCTTGCAATTCTGATGTTAATTGACGAAATATCACGGATATTTATTACCTTGTCACCCTCACAAATTGCCGTACCGCAGATACCCGCTCTGTGACCGCCGTGCATTGAAACAAAGCCGTTTATAATTTCACTTTGTTTTGAATATACCGAGTAATTGCAAATGTTGTGAAAAGTATCCGTAAGGTCGCCACGGCTGACTGTGAGCATTGAGCCGTCAAGTATGGCATTTGTAAGTCCGCCCTTTTCGGTAAGAAAATATGTAGTGTCGGGACAAACAATAGCGACAGGTCGGTTTACTCGCAATCGTATCTCCTGAGCTGTGTCGCAAAATTTTGGCATAAGCGGTAAAATTCTCTGATAAATATTCTGACTGAGTGAGCGAATAGCAAGCACAAACCTGCCCTCATTATTAAGACTTGTCATTTTTATCGTCCTTTCCTTGGCTTTGTTAATATGTATGCAGACAAGCACATAAAAAGAACAAGGTTTAAATATTTTTTTGAATGATAGATTGTAAGTAAAAACAAAAAAACTATCCTACTTATGTAAGATAGTCCTTTGTGTTATAGTCATATATTTTGCGGACAGTGCAGTCCCCGTGATAATAGCTATAGTTAATTTATTTTTAGGTTAGCGCATTTCTTATTAAATTCATTCAGCAAGCATATTTAATAATTCTTCTTCAGAAATAATCGTAATACCGAGTTGCTGTGCTTTTGTCAGTTTACTTCCGGCGTCTTCGCCCGCAAGCACATAGTCGGTTTTTTTAGATACGGAAGAGCTTGTTTTTCCGCCGTTCTGCTCAATCAGTTTGCCTGCCTCACTTCTTTTCATAGTCGGCAGAGTGCCTGTAAGAACAAAGGTTTTGCCCTCAAAAATTCCGCCCTTTTTCTTCTGTTCGGACGGTTTCATTTCAAGTCCGAGTTCTTTAAGCTCGTCAATCAGATTTTTTGTGCTTTCAGCAGAAAAATAATTCACTACGCTTTCCGCCATAATCAGGCCAAAGCCCTCTATTGAGGAAATATCCTCTGTTTTTGCATTCATAAGGTCATCAATATTCGCAAAATTTTCGCATAAAAGTTTTGCGGCTTTAAGACCTATATTTCTGATGCCGAGTGCAAAAACAAGGCGATATAATTCATTGTGTTTTGATTTTTCAATTGAATTAATAAGATTTTGCGCAGATTTTTCGGCTTTTCTGTCAAGGGCGGTTATGCTGTCAACCGTTAATCTGTAAAGGTCGGCAGGAGATTTTATCAGTCCCTCATTCACAAGCTGTTCAAGCACAGCAGGTCCGAGGCCGTCAATATCCATAGCATCTCTGCCTACAAAATGGATAAGATGGCGCATAAGCTGGGCAGGGCAATCGGTGTTTGTACAGCGAATAGCAGCCTCGTTTTCGTCACGCACAACAGGAGTGTGACAGGACGGACAAAGTTTCGGAAACTCAAAAGGCACCGCATTTTCTCCGTGTTCTTTTACAGAAAGAACCTCCGGAATAATCTCTCCGGCTTTACGGATAATTACCGTATCACCTACGCAAATACCTTTTTCATCTATAAAATCTTTGTTGTGGAGCGTTGCACGGCTTACTGTCGTACCTGCAAGAAATACAGGTTCAAAAATTCCGACAGGAGTAAGCACGCCTGTTCTGCCGACATTTATTTCAACTTCAAGCAATTTTGTCGCCTTTTCTTCGGGCGGATATTTATATGCCTCCGCCCATTTCGGATATTTTGCGGTACTGCCCAATAATTCTCTTGTTGCAAAATCATCAACCTTTACAACCGCACCGTCAATCGCATAATCAAATGTACCTCGCATATTTCCTATACGCTCAATTTCTTCAACAGCCTCTTGCATATCCTCGAAAATATTATAAAACGCAGTCGGAAATCCAAGCTCGGTAAGGTAATCCAAACCCTGATGATGACTTGTAATTTCAACGCCCTCAATTTGTTGGATATTAAATACAAAAATATCAAGTTTGCGCTTTGCGGTAATCTTAGAATTTTTTTGCCTTAATGAACCTGCGGCGGCATTTCTCGGATTTTTAAACGGCTTTTCTTCGTTATCTTCCTGTTCCTTGACAAGTTCGTTAAAGCTGTCAAAAGACATATAAACTTCGCCACGCACCTCTAAAAATGCAGGCGCATTTTCAATCTTTTTCGGAAGTGAGCGTATTGTCATAAGATTATCCGTAACATCTTCACCGACTGTTCCGTCACCTCTTGTCGAACCTCGAACAAATACACCGTTGCGATACTCGCAAGATACGGAAAGACCGTCAAATTTTGGCTCAACAACATATTTTACATTCGGAGCAACCTCACGCACTCTTCTGTCAAAATCAAACAATTCCGAATGAGAAAAGCTGTCGTGCAAACTTTCCATCGGCACTGTGTGAGTTACGGGAGAGAATTTTTCTCCACGCTCGCCGCCTACTTTATTTGTCGGCGAAAGCGGTGACTTGAGTGTAGGAAAATCGTTTTCAAGGTTTTCAAGCTCACGCAAAAGCATATCATAATCGTAATCGGAAATTTCGGGATTATCGAGATTATAATAACGATTATTGTGATACTCAATCGTCTTTGTAAGCTCTTTTATTCTTTGTTCTGCCAAAATTATATCCATAAAATCATCCTTATTTAACATTCCATAAAACAAGCGGTGTTATATGCCAAAAATAAAGCAAAAATGAAAATTACTTGTTTACTGCCGAAGTGCCCTTTTCTTTCAAATATGTTGATTCAAGGTCTGCAAGGTGGAGCTTTACGGCAAGCGGATAACGCTCGTATGCAAGAGAAATTGAATTGCTGTTTTTATCACCAAACTCTCCCATATGCCAACGGATTGCCATTGCCTCATCAATCTTTAAGTGCATTTTGCGTTCAATCAAAAATACTGACTTTTCGCCATGACCGTACGGGAACTGATCGTCTATTGCATAATAAGGTACTTTTTCCCACGCACCTGTCTGCTCGTTCTTAACATTTCTTGAGGATACCTTGTAAAACTGAGCCTTGCACAAATCGTGCAAAAGTCCGCAAATGGCAAAGCTCTCGATATTGTCGGTTTCCTCGTCATAATGCTTTTCCATCATTGTATTAAACACGCTTACCGAGTGCATTACAAGTCCGCCCTCGCAGGCACAATGATATTTCGTACTTGCAGGAGCAGTAAAAAAGTCTGTGCGCTTGAGCCATTCAAGCAGTTCATCTGCACCGTTGCGTGTTATGTACTTTGTATAAATCTCAATAAATTCTTCTTTTGGAGTCATTTTTTATCGCTCCTTTTGCGGTTTATTATATAAAATAGAACAAAAGGGCATCCCTATAATGGAATGCCCTGTTTAATAACAAATTATTCAGCAACCTCTTCAGTAGCCTCAGCAGGAGCCTGCTCGTCCTCCGGAAGAAGTGCACGCATTGAAAGGCTTACACGCTTCTTGTCAAAGTCAATAGCAGTAATCTTAGCTTCTACTGTTTCGCCAACTGAAAGTACATCAGCGGGCTTTTCAATTCTCTTGTTAGCAATCTGAGAAATGTGGATAAGACCGTCAATACCCGGGATGATGTTTGCAAAAGCACCGAATGATGTAAGACCAACGATTGTAGCCTTAACAACTGTGCCCACCGGATACTGGTTCTTGAGGATCTCCCATGGATTCTCGTCAGCGTTCTTAAAGCCGAGAGAAATCTTCTTTGTTTCCTCGTTGATGTCCTTTACATATACTTCTACAGTATCGCCAACATTTACAACCTCACTTGGGTGCTTAATGTGTGTCCAAGAAAGCTCTGAAATGTGAATCATACCAAATACACCGCCAAGGTCAACAAATGCACCGTAGCTTGTAAGTGACTTAACAACACCTGTGTACTTCTTACCGATTTCGCAGTTCTTCCAGAACTCCTCACGCTGAGCAGCTCTCTGCTCCTTAAGTACGCTTCTGATTGAGCCGATAGCTCTCTTTCTTCTGCCACGCTGTGAAACCTCAATAAGTCTGAACTGTACTTCTTTACCTACGAGATCCTCAAGGCTCTCGTCACGAGTAGCAGTTGCCTGTGAAGCAGGAATAAATACTCTTACATCGTTGTAGATAACGATTACACCGCCCTTAACAGCCTCTGTAACCTTACCTGTAAGAACTTCCTGTGAGTCAACCTTAGACTCAAGAATTTCCCAGCCCTTAGCTGCGTCTACTCTGCGCTTAGAAAGCATAATTGTGCCTTCCTGATCATTTGTCTTCATAATAAGAAGCTCGATCTTGTCGCCAACCTTTACGATATCCTCCGGCTTAGCGTTAGGATCGTTAGAAAGCTCACTGGCAGGAATAAAGCCTGTCTGCTTTCTGCCGACATCAACCTGAACCTCGTTAGGCGCAATGCTGAGCACTGTACCCATTACCCTCTCATTTGTATTTAAGTTTTTGAGGGATTCCTCAAGCAATGCCTCAAAAGATTCTTCACCATTTGTTACACCGGATTTAATTTCACTCATTGTATCCAGTACCTCCTTTATTATCCTTGCCGGAGTAGATGCACCGGCAGTAACGCCAATTTTTTCAGCAACGCTGACTTGTAAAGCATCAAGCTCATCCGCTGTTTCAATAAGAACTGTGTTATCGCACTGCCTTTTGCATATATCAAAAAGCTTGCCCGTGTTTGAGCTGTGCCTGTCGCCTATTACTACCATAAAATCGGATTGAGCCGCAAGTAAGTCAGCTTCGGTCTGTCTAACTGACGTTGCATTACATATTGTATCAAATATTTTTGCATTTGTACATAGTTTTTTAATCTTTTTTACACACTTTTTCCATTCTTTTGTGTCAAATGTGGTCTGTGCGACAACAAAAACCTGTTTATTATTCTTTTTTAGAATATTATTGTAAATCTCGTCAATTTCTTCACTGTTTTTAAAGGTGTGACATTCGGTGCTGCAATGACCTATAATGCCCTCAACCTCGGGGTGAACGCTGTTGCCTGCGATTAAAACTATGCCGTCCTTGTTGTCGGGATTTGCCACTATATTGTGTATCTTCTTAACAAAAGGACATGTTGCATCTTCATATTTTACACCATTTTCATCTAATTTGTCAATAACATATTTTGGAACACCGTGAGAACGGATAACAAGAGTAGCGTCTTTTTCTACCTCGTCAATATTATCAACCGCTTTACAGCCACGGCTTTCAAGTTCATTTACGACTTCCATATTATGAATGATAGGTCCGAGAGTAGATACTTTTACATTCTTGTCAAGCAAACTGTTCACAATATTTATTGCTCTGTTTACGCCAAAGCAAAAGCCGGCAGACTTTGCAACGGTTATGCTCATTTTCTGTCCTGCTCCCTCATCTTCTTGATTTCGTCCATAATCATATTTGTGGCATTTTTAAGCTGTCGTCTGTCACCGTCGGGTGTAAGTCCGAGCTGCTGCGGAGTAAGCGGATCGCCGAAATGAATTACTCTCTTTGCAAAGCGGTGCTTCGGGTTACCCGTAATTGTGATGCATGCAGGAATAACCGGCACCTGCATTTGTTGAGCAACAAGTGCGCAGCCGCTTCTCGGACGCATAAATTCGCCTGTCTTTGTTCTGCCTCCCTCAATAAAGATAGTCATTACATTGCCCTCTTTTATGAGGTCTTCGCCTGTTTTTATAGCTTTGCCGTCACCTGCGCCACGCTCAACGGGAAACGCACCGAGTGCACGGATTAATCCTGCAAAAAACTTGTTTTTAAAAAGTTCCTGCTTTGCCATAAAGAAAAGTCTGCGCCTTTGACCGAGACCTAAAAGCACAGGGTCGGAAAATGACATATGATTGCTTGCAATTATATATGCTCCCTCATGCGGAATAGAGTTGTTATTTATAAATTTATATCTGTAAAACACTTTCATAATCGGACGGCAAACCGCCTGACCGACTCTGTAAAGCACCTTAGACTGTCCCATTAAACATTCTCCTTTATAACGGAAATTATTTTATCTACCGACTGTTCAAAATCAAGTTCTGTAGTATCTACAATCACACAGCCCTCGGCAGGTTTGAGCGGAGCGGTTTTGCGGTGAGAGTCATTGTAATCACGCTCGTTTACATCTTTAAGAACATCGTCATAGCTGACATTCATTCCCTTTTCCAAAAGTTCTTTGTATCGTCTTTCGGCTCTTGCCTCGGGAGATGCGGTAAGAAAGATTTTTACTTTTGCATCGGGAAGAACAACTGTACCGATATCTCTGCCGTCCATAATCACATTATTTTTTTTTGCCATATCTCTCTGCAAATCAAGCAAATATGCTCTTACTTCGGGAATTGCGGAAATTTTTGACGCTGTCATAGATACTTCGGGAGTTCTGATAAGTGAAGAAACATCTTCGCCGTCAAGCAAAACTATCTGCTCCATTTTATCGTTAAAGGCAATTTCAACCTTAATTTTTGAAAGCATATCACTTACTTCTTTTGATTCGACAGGCTCAATATTTCTTCTCATGGCGCTAAGTCCGATTGTGCGGTAAAGTGCGCCTGTATCAACATATATATAGTCAAGAGCCTTTGCAACTCTTTTTGCTATAGTGGATTTTCCTGCGCCGGCAGGGCCGTCAAGTGCTATTGCAACAGACATTTTATTCTTCCTTTCTTAATAAGCGGCGCTTTCGCCTGCAAGATTACCTGTACTCCATGCTATCTGTAAGTTAAAGCCGCCCGTATAGGCATCGCAATCTATTACTTCGCCTGCAAAGTAAAGTCCTTTTACAAGTCGGCTTTCCATAGTTTTCGGATTAATTTCAGTGGTTTTTACGCCGCCCGAAGTAATAATCGCCTCTTCAATAGGACGAAAACCGCTGATTTCTACGGTAAAAGCCTTTAAAAGTTCGCAAAGAGTTCTGCGTTCTTCCTTAGTAACAGAATTGCATTTTTTATCAAAAGGTATACCCCAACGCTTTAAAACAGGTACAACAAGTTTTTTAGGCAGCAGCTTAGTAAATGAATTAGAAACATCTTTATTATGATTTTCGTCAAAATCACGCTGTAAGCGTTTTTCAAGCTGCTCATAGGAAAGTGCAGGTTTTATGTCAATTACGGCATTGTATCTGCCGTCCGAAATATCACGGATATGTGAGCTTGCGGAGAGTACCATAGGGCCGCTCATACCGAAATGAGTAAACAGCATTTCTCCGAAATCATCGTAAACCGTTTTACCGCTCTGTGTATCAACAATCTTAAGACCAACATTTTTAAGTGCAAGGCCCTGCATTGATTTACAGTCGAGATTTTTGCTTTCGAGCGGAACAAGCGACGGTTTTAGCGGTACTATTGTATGTCCCGCCTGCTTTGCGAGAGTGTATCCGTCACCTGTAGAACCTGTGAGAGGATAGCTTTTACCGCCGCAACATATAATCACACTGTCCGCATAATATGTTTTGTTCTTACACTTAACTCCGACTGCCTCGCCATTTTCAAGCAAAAGTTCTTCGGCAGTGTCTTCCACAATTTTACAGCCACAGTTTTTTACATAGTTATACAATGTATCAACCACATCAACAGCTTTGTCGGACTGCGGAAAAACCCTGTTGCCACGCTCTGTTTTAAGAGAAAGTCCAAGTCCCTCAAAGAACGCAACAGTATCTTCGGGAGTTAATTTGTTGATTGCCGAATAAAGAAATTTTCCGTTTGTAGGAACATTTCTTATAAAAGTTTCGACATCGCAGTTATTGCAAACATTACATCTTCCTTTGCCCGTAATCATAATTTTTCTGCCGACACGCTTGTTTTTTTCTATTAATGTTACGCTTGCGCCGTACATTGCCGCTGCCGATGCAGCCATAAGACCCGCCGCACCTGCGCCGACCACAACTACCTTTTTACTTTCCATTCTTCTTTCCCGCTTCCGTCGTTTCTTCCTCGTTCTTCTCTCCGCTTGCGTAAACTCCCTCTCTGTTCCATACGGTTTCAAGTCTGCGGAAGTTTTCGGATACTTCATCTTTCTTTTTAAGAACAGTCGCAACAATAAGCGCATTTATAAGGCTTAACGGGGCTACAAGCGAATCGACTATTGACGCCATATCACTTCTTGCAATAAGTACGGAGTCTGCCGATTTAACAAGCGGCGACACCATACTGTCGGTAATTGCTATAGCGTGCGCACCCTGCGAACGGGCATAGTTCATAGCGTCAACAGCCATTGTGCTGTATCGCGGGAATGAAATTCCTATCATAACATCTTTGTCGGTCATTCTGAAAATTCTCTCATATGTTGTTGTATGGCTTGTAGAGTCGATTACTCTTACATTATCGAAAATAAGTTCAAAATAGTAGCCGAGAAAACTTGCGATTGCGGCAGTTGAACGAACACCGAAAATATAGATTCTGTCGGCATTGCAGATTTTGTCTACAGCCCTTTCAAAATCCTCGTGCGAGGTTTCTTCAATGGTTCTGCGGATTTTATCAATATCCTGATTCAGCACACTGTTTAAAACATCGTCATTGCCGATTCTGCTTGAAGTAACCTCAATTCGCTGAACAGAAGTGAGCTTATCCCTTATCATTTCCTGCATGGCTTTCTGCAGCTTTGGGTAGCCGTCATAGCCAAGCTCTGTGGCAAATCTTACAACCGTACTTTCCGAAACGCCGACGGTTTCGCCGAGCTTTGAGGCAGTCATAAAAGCCGCTTTGTCATAATGCTCCTCTATATAAAGTGCAATTCGCTTTTGACCTTTTGAAAGCGAGTGCATACTCAAATCTATTCTTGTCAATAAATGAGTGATCATCAAATAACCTTCTTTTAAAAATTCTGTAATTATGAGCAACCTGCAAACGCAGGATTTTTCTTAATTTTACATACATATTTAATTGTAACACACAAGTTATTTTAATTCAACCGAAAAACGGGTTAATTTTTTATTTTTTGAAATAATGAATTATCGCACTGTTTTTCTTGCAAAAAACGAGCAAATATGCTAATATACTACTATGCTGAAATGTAATCGGGAGGACAGATTATGATTGCTATAATTGACTACGGCGCAGGAAATATTCAGAGCGTAAACAAGGCTTTGAAATATATCGGCTGTGACTGTGTTGTCACAAGAGATAAAGATATGATTTTAAAGGCAGACGGTGCCGTTTTGCCGGGCGTAGGCTCATTCGGAGATACAATGGACACCATGGAAAGCTACGGCATTAAAGACACCGTACTTGATTTTATAAAGACAAAAAAGCATTTCTTAGGTATTTGCCTTGGATTGCAGTTGCTTTTTCCCGAAAGCGAAGAAAGCCCTAATAAAAAAGGTTTATCTGTTTTTGACGGCAGCATAACAAAAATTCCTGCCGATACAGGCTTAAAGATACCGCATATAGGTTGGAACAGTCTTGATATTGTAAAAAAGGACGGCATTTTTAAAGGTATAGAAGACAATGCCTATGTATATTTTGTTCACTCATACTTTTTAACGGCAAAGAACCCTGAAATTGTTGCCGCAAGGACAAACTACGGAGTTCAAATTGATGCGGCAATCGAATGGAAAAATGTTTCCGCAACGCAATTCCACCCCGAAAAAAGCGGTGAAGTCGGATTAAAAATTCTTAAAAACTTTGCCGATATGGTAAACGGAAAGTAAGGAGAAAAGATATGTATGCAAAAAGAATTATACCCTGCCTTGATGTAAAAAACGGCAGAGTTGTAAAAGGTATGAGCTTTGTTAATCTTGTAGATGCGGGCGACCCCGTGGAATGTGCAAAGCAATACGATAAAGAAGGCGCAGACGAGCTTGTATTTCTCGACATTACAGCTTCAAGCGATTCAAGAAATATTACAATTGATATGGTTGAAAAAGTAGCAAATTCAATTTTCATTCCGTTCACCGTAGGCGGCGGTATAAGAAGTGTTGACGATTTCAATTTACTTTTAAGAGCAGGCGCAGACAAAGTTTCCGTTAATTCCGCTGCCGTTCATCGACCTGAACTTATCAGCGAGGCGGCTTATAAATTCGGCAGTCAGTGCGTAGTTGCCGCCATTGACGCAAAGCGAAAAGAAAACGGTTGGGAAGTTTATGTGAATGGCGGAAGAACTCCTGTAGGCCTTGATGCGGTTGAATGGGCTGTAAAATGTGAACAGCTCGGCGCAGGCGAAATTCTGCTTACAAGTATGGACGAGGACGGACAGAAAAAAGGCTATGACATCGCACTTACAAGAGCAATCTCGGAAAAAGTTTCAATTCCCGTAATCGCCAGCGGCGGCGCAGGCGCTCTTGAGCATTTCTATGACGCATTCACAGAGGGCAAAGCAGACGCAGTCCTCGCAGCCTCTCTCTTCCATTTCGGCGAAATTCCGATTCCCACATTAAAAAAATATCTTAACGAAAAAAATATTCCTGTAAGACTTTAACATCAAAGAGCAAACAGCCATCAGACTAAAATAAGTTTGATGGCTGTAATTTTTATACCCGATAATCTATAAATCTATAATACAAAAGCCGCTTTAAGGCGGCAATTGTAATAATAATTTTTACTTTTTAATTATGCGCTGTAACTGTCACGGTTATTCTTATCCGATGCAAGTTCTCGCTTTCTTTCGTCAAGCTGACTTTGCATTTTTTCAAAAATTTGAGGATTTTCCGTATTTGCGATTATCTCGGCAAAAAGGTCGGGAATATTCTCTTCTTTAAAACCTTTTTGAGAAAAAATCCGCTTTACGGAATAAGCGTACTTTGACATTGTAGGCTGAAAAGTGCGGGCATAATTCTTTGTCATCTGTTTTACACCCACAACCTCAATCATTTGCTTGTTAAGCAATGAATTGATTAAAAGGTTAATGTAACTTTTGCGCCATGTTCTGTTTACAGATTTGCTTACAATCTCAGAACTTGCCAGAGGCTCGCCCACCTCCCATAATAAATTCATAATCTCTTCTTCGCTTTTAGTCAGCATTGCCAATCATCCTTCCGTAATTTTCTTTATATATACCGCAAAATTCTTTAAGCCAAAGCCTTGTGCTGTGGCAATTATCAATTAAACATACCCAATAAATGCGAAAAAACGAAAAATATACAATTTATTTTTAATCTATTGTACTTTATTGCAGTAATTAAGTCAATATATATCTATCAATATTTTTAAAATTTTGAGCAAAAACACAGTTTTATGTCTAATTTATAACAATACTTGACATACACAAATTTCCACAATAAAATTATATGTGTATATTATTAAACAATATAATCATTATTATATATTTGTAATTTGGAGGCTGTTATGTCAGAATTTAAAACTAATGTAATGCGTATTCTCGAAAAAGCAAAAATAGATTATGCAGCACACGAATATCCGCACGGAAAAGACGCTGTTGACGGCATAAGCGTTGCCAAACTTTTGGGGCAAAATCCCGAATGTGTATTCAAAACGCTTGTCACAAAAGGCGTAAGCGGCAGCTACTTTGTATTTGTTGTTCCAGTTGCGGCGGAACTCGACCTTAAAAAAGCCGCAAAATCAGTTGGTGAAAAATCCGTTGAGATGATTCATGTAAAAGATATTTTAAAAGTAACAGGCTACATTCGAGGAGGCTGCTCACCTATCGGAATGAAAAAGCAGTATCCTACCGTTTTCCACGAAAGCTGCCTTAACAATCCGAACATTATTGTAAGTGCGGGAAAAATCGGTTATCAGATTGACCTTGACCCTCAAACTTTAATTGAATTTACAAAAGGAAAATGTGCTGACATTATTAAGTAGTTTGTACACAAAACCTTCACATAACATTTGTGTTACCTTTATTGACTAAGGATTTATATAATGCTAAAATTATAGCAAATATGATAACCTGTCATATCAGGAGGTAATAGGTATGATTAAAAAAACATTTTACAATCTTCCGTACGAAAAAAGAAAGCGTATTACCGACGCTGTCATAAAAGAATTTATGGAACGACCTAACGAAAAGGTTTCTATAAACAGAATTATAAAAACCGCTGAAATTTCCCGAGGCAGTTTTTATCAGTATTTTGACGACAAGGTAGATTTGATAGAAATTATCACTAAAACTATGTTTGAAGAATCAAGCAACAAAGCCAAAGAAATTTTAAAACTTTCATGCGGCGACCTTTTTGTTATGTACATTAAAATGTTTGATTATTTTGGCGATTACAGCAGTCAAAAGCAAACAATGAAAATTATGAGAAATATTGTTGACAGCTTTAAAGCAAACGATGACCTTGTAAGCGAATATCTGAAAAATCGCTTTAATATGGCACTCACCAACAACGAGATTTACACTATGGTTGACAGACAAAACCTGAAATTTCAGGATAACGAAAGCGTTAAATGCCTCATAGAAATTCTTACACAAGTGCTTAAAAATGCAATTTTCGATGTTTTTGTCGCAGGCAGTGACCGTGAAGAAGTGCGTGAACGCCTTGTCAAAAAAATCGACATAATCAAACAAGGCGCAGTCAAGTGATATTAGGTAATAAATAATTTATTAAACAGTAATTTTATGGAAATAATCGAAATAATCAATGAAAGAGGAATGATATGCTGCCAAAACTAAGTGTAAAAAAGCCAATGACAATTTTTGTGGCGGTTATTGTGGTAATTGTATTGGGTATAGTGTCGGTATTTAAAATGACGCCTGACTTACTGCCTAATATGGATTTTCCGTATGCAATAATCCTTACAACCTATCCGGGACAAACTCCGGAAACAGTTGAATCGGTGGTAACAAAACCGCTTGAACAGTCACTCTCAACCATTGATGGCGTAAAAACCATCACCTCCACCTCATCTGACAACTATTCAATATTGACACTTGAGTTTGAGGACGGTACAAATATGGACACCGCTACCGTTGATATGAGAGGCAATCTTGACACTATCAAAGATGCATGGCCTGACGGTGTAGGCAGTCCGTACCTTATGAAAATTAACCCTAATATGATGCCTGTAGCTATGGTTGCGGTTGATTACGACGGTTACGATACAGTGCAAATTTCCGACTATGTAAACAACGAACTGAAAAATCAGCTCGAGGGAATTGACGGTGTAGCCTCTGTATCTACAAAAGGTATTGTAACTCAAAAGGAAAATGTTATTATTTCGCAAACCAAGATTGACGCTCTCAACGCAAAAATCAATGACGCTCTCAATGACAAATTCGGCGATGCGGAAAAGAAAATTTCCGATGCAAAGAAAGAATTGCAGGACAATATTTCTAAAGCGGAGCAAGGCAGTGATACCATTGAGCAGTCAATAAACGACTTAAATTCTCAACAGGAAGAAGTTGCAAAACAGCTTGCTGACGCCCAAGGTAAGGCACAAAGCGGTTACACTGAAATTTTGAATGCAAAAATGCAGTTGCTTGACCAACAGCAGTCGCTTACTGCAACCAAGCAAACTTTGACAATCGCCTACCAAGCATTAACACAGATAAAAGAAAAACTTGACAGTTTGCAGGACGAAAAAGCACAGCTTACACAACAGATAGAAGCTTTTGAAAAAATATACAACGACTACAAAGATGCGCTTAGCAAACTTGCAAACCCCGATCTTACAGACGAACAGCTTGCACAGGTAAGAGCAATCCTTGCTAAAATAGATGAAGAACTTGATAAATACGGTTTTCCGAAAGAAGAGCTTGAAGAAAGACTTAATAATGCAAAAAATGCTCTTACAAATGTAGATAAAGCAATAACTCAAACAGTTGAGGCATTAAAAGGACTTGACACCACAGAGGAAAAACTTGATGATACAATAGCGGAAATTGCGGATAAAATATCTCAAGTAGACGGCGGTATTACACAAATTGCAGCCGCTGTAAAAGGTCTTGACAACAATACCGTATCTGTAAATCAGGCACTTTCAGAGATAGAAAAGCAGCAATCTCTTGCGGCATATCAGCTTTCGGGCGGACTTTCTGCGCTAAACACAAAACAAAGTGAAGTAAACAGTGCATTAACCCAGCTTAATTCCGCTCAAGAAGAATTAAAATCCGCAAGTGATGAACTCTCCGACCAAAAAGATAAAGCCAAAAAAGCCGCCGATATGACAAACACTGTTAAAATAAACAATGTTTCAAATATTCTTACAGCACAAAATTTCTCAATGCCTGCAGGATATGTAAGTGATGACGAAAATATTAAATATCTTGTGCGTGTCGGCGACAAAATAGACGGCGATAAAGAAATGCAGTCGCTTGCTCTTTTTGACACGGGAATTGACGGTATCGGCGTTGTAAAACTAAGCGATGTTGCAGATGTATTTATAGCTGACGATTCGGACGAGGTATTCACAAAGATTAACGGAAACTCCGGCGTTGTATTCAGTTTTTCAAAGCAGAGTGATGCCGCAACCGCTACTGTTTCCGAAAATATAGCCAAAAAGCTCAACTCTCTTACACAGGAAAACGAAGGTCTGCACTTTACCACCCTTATGGACCAGGGCGACTACATAGATATTATTATAAACAGCGTTTTACAGAATCTTCTTATGGGTGCTGTACTTGCAATTATAATTCTGTATCTTTTCTTAAGAGATATTAAACCAACCCTTATTGTTGCGCTTTCAATTCCTATCAGCGTTATTTTTGCACTTGTGCTGATGTATTTCAGCGGTGTTACTCTCAATATGATTTCGCTGTCGGGACTTGCAATCGGCGTAGGTATGCTTGTTGATAACTCGGTTGTAGTAATTGAAAATATATATCGACTGCGCAATTTGGGTGTGCCGCCTGTAAAAGCCGCTTTAAACGGCGCTAAGCAGGTAGCCGGCGCAATCGCATCTTCTACACTTACAACAATTTGCGTATTCTTCCCTATCGTATTTATTGAGGGACTTACCCGTCAGATATTTATGGATATGGCGCTTACTATCACCTATTCCCTGCTTGCAAGCCTTATTGTTGCCCTTACGCTTGTGCCTGCTATGGGTCAGCGTATGCTAAGAAAGGTTAAACCTGTTAAGCACGGAATGTTTGATAAAATGCTCGGCGGCTACGAAAAATCTATTCGTTTTGTATTAAAGCACAGAGCAATCGCACTTATCGTTGCAGTTGTACTTCTCTTTGGCAGTATGTTCGGTGCTGTGGCAAGAGGCTTCAGTTTTATGCCGAATATGGCAAGCACGGAGCTTTCTGTAACAGTCAGCCTTGACGACTCGGCTACTATGGATGATACCATTGACGTCGCACAAAACCTACTCGACACTCTTTCCGAGTATGACGAATTTGAAACTGTTGGTGTTATGACAGGTTCAACAACAAGCCTTATGGGTCTTACAGGCTCTGTATCTTCTTCCGATGCAGACAAAGGTTCTGTTATGGCATATGCAGTATTCAAAGACGACAAAGTAAAGAACAGCGAAAGTATCAGCAAAGAAATTGAAGCAGAACTTCAAAGTATTGACGGAGATGTGGTTGTAAGCGGCAGCTCTTCTTCAAGCTCAATGTCAGCTATGCTCGGTGATGACGGTGTGTCAATCAAACTTTACGGCGACGACCTCAAAACTTTGCAGAATACCGCAAAAGATATGGCGGAAAAACTTGCTGCGGTTGACGGTATTGACGAAACCGATAACGGTATCGGCGCTACTTCGGGCGAAATCAAGGTAACTGTCGATAAAACAAAGGCTGCCAAAAAGTCACTTACGGTTGCACAGGTATATCAGCAGATTGCCGCCGCAATCACCTCGGAAACCACATCTTCTACCCTTACAAACAGCGGCAAAGACCTTGATGTGGTTGTAATCAAAGACGAAAACAGTGATGTTACAAAGAACAATATCAAGGATATTAAACTCACTTATACAGACAAGGAAGGCAACGAAAAGACCACAAAACTCTCCGAAGTTGCCGAGATTTCAGATTCCGAATCAATGAATTCAATCACAAGAAGTGACCAAAAGCGTTATATTAAAGTCAGCGGTACTTTAAAAGACGGTTATACAAACACCGATGTTTCAAACAAGGCAAAAGCTTTATTTGATGATTATAAACTTCCTGACGGCTGCAGTATTGAATACTCGGGTTCAAACGAGAGCACAATGGAAGCTGTAAATCAAATGCTGCTTATGATGCTTTTAGGCGTAATTCTTATTTACCTTATTATGGTTGCTCAATTCCAGAGCCTTAAGTCACCGTTTATCATAATGTTTACAATTCCTCTTGCATTTACAGGCGGATTCCTCGGATTGCTTATTACAGGTTTTGATGTCAGCGTTGTGGCATTGCTCGGTTTTGTAATGCTCTGCGGTATTATCGTAAACAACGGTATCGTACTTGTTGACTACATCAACAACCTAAGACTTGAGGGCAAAGAAAGACGAGAGGCAATTGTAGAGGCAGGCAAAACAAGAATGAGGCCTATCCTTATTACGGCAATCACAACCGTTCTCGGACTTTCAACAATGGCACTCGGTATAGGCACAGGATCAGAGATTATGCAGCCTATCGCTATTGTATGTATCGGCGGTTTGCTGTACGCAACAATTATGACTCTTTATATTGTTCCTGTAATTTACGATATTTTAAGCAAAAAAGAACTTCGCAAAGTTAGCGAAAGCGACCTTGAGGAAATAGATATTTAATTGAGGAGAAAAATTATGATACTTACTACTACAGAAACAATTTCAGGCAAAAACCTTGCCACACTCGGTCTTGTGCAAGGCAACACAATTCAGTCGAAGCATATGTTCAGCGATATGGGACAGAGCTTTAAGACTATGGTTGGCGGCGAGCTTAAATCATACACTGAAATGATGAACAAGGCAAGAGATATTGCCACTCAGCGTATGATTGATATGGCGGCAAGAATGGGTGCGGACGCTATTGTATGCGTTCGTTACACCTCTGCATCGGTTATGCAGCAGGCTGCCGAAGTTCTTGCCTACGGTACAGCAGTAAAATTCATCTGAATATTATGCAATAAAAATTCCTGTATGGCAAAAGCTATACAGGAATTTTTTATAATTATAAAACTATTTAATTTTCACTTTCAGAATTAAAAGAACTTTGCGATATCGTCAATTTCTTTTCTCTTTGGCATAGCAGGCTCGGCGTTGCTGTAACCCACACCGATTACGCTCACTACTGCCTCGGTTTCGGGAATACCTAAAATTTTCTTTATCTTTTCGTTATCTCTTATACCCATTACAAGAGTTGAAAGTCCAAGTTCTGTTGCCTTAAGCAAAAGATTCATACTCTGCAAACCGCAGTCGTAAAATCCCCAACCGTTGCCGAGTTCGTTTGTCGGTGTACCGTCCTTTTCGTATCCGGAACGATTAAGCACAATTGCGGTAACAATAAGTGCGGGAGCGTCTGCAACATTTTTCTGATTGTAAGGCGACAATGCATTCTTAACATCTGCAAGTTTTTCGCCTGTTACCACATAGTAGCGTGATACCTGCGAGTTTTTCCATGACGGTGCAAGTTGAGCCGCCGCAATCATCTCTCTTAACTTTTCTGTTTCGACAGGTTTATTTATGTATTCTCTTACGCTTCTGCGAGTTTCCGTTACTTTTGATAATTCCATCCATAATACCTCCGATTTCATTTTATTTTATAAGGTAATATTAGCACAAAATAAAATTTTTTACAATAAAATTAGCCTAATTTCTGCAATTTTTGCACTTTAAGCACTGTAAATGAAAAGTTTAACTTTTGGTATTATTTTTAATATTATACTAAAGTAAACTTTATCAATTTGAAAGGATGATTTTATGGCAAAAGTAAGCTGTGTTGATATTTCGGAATTTCAGCAAGGCATTAATTTTAACAAAATGAAAAACGACGGTATAAAAGCTGTCATTATAAGAGCAGGCTACGGCAGAGAATCAAGTCAGAAAGACAGTATGTTTGAAAGTCATTACAAAAACGCAAAAAGCGAAAATATGATGATTGGTGTGTACTGGTACAGTTACGCAGACAGCGTCGGCGATGCAGAAAAAGAGGCAAGGGCTTGCCTTGAATGCATTAATAACAAATCTCTAGATATGCCGATTTATTATGATTTAGAGGACTCCTCACAAATCAAACTCGGCAAAGCAAAACTTACAGAAATTGCGGAACGCTTTTGCGAAACAATCAAGAAAAGTAACTACAGAGCAGGTGTATATGCTAATCTGAATTGGTTTAATAATTATCTCGATTACGATAAATTAAAGAAAAAGTACAGTATCTGGCTTGCACAATATAACTCCGTAAATGAATTAAGCTGTGATATATGGCAGAACAGTTCAACAGGCAGAGTAAGCGGTTACGGCAAAAATATTGATACGAACATCATATTTAACGAAAGCGTTTTCAACAGCAAAAAAGAAGACGATAAAGGCAAAGGAAAAATAACCAAACCGGATATTTTCTACAGAGTGCGCTGTGACGGTGTTTGGCTGCCCGAAGTAAAAAATCTTGAAGATTACGCAGGTTTAAAAGGCAAAGCAATTACGGATATTGCAATAAAAGTAAGTGAAGGCAAGGTGTGGTATCAGGTTCACACTAAAAGCGGGTGGCTGCCGAAAGTCAGCGGATATGACATTGACGATTTAGAAAACGGTTATGCGGGCAACGGCAGTAAAATTGACGCAATCAGAGTGTATTACACCACACCGCAGAGTATTGACGAAAGTCTTAACAAATATCTTGTTGCAAAATATAAAGTTTCGGCAATAAGCAAAGAATATTTTGACTGGCAGCACGACGACCAAACTTCAAACGGTCAGGACGGCTACGCAGGACTTTTCGGTAACAACATAGACAGAGTTTTATTGGTGCTCGAATAAATATATAAGGCGGTGGAAGCATCGCCTTATTTGCTTGAAATAAAAAATTTTGTGCTAAAATATTCATATACAATTACAAATCGGGAAATTAAAATAATAAAAATTGTTATTTGAGGGCAAAACTTTTGTCCTCTTTGCTTTTATATATTTGTCAACTGTAAAAATAAACAAAAATACTTACTTTTATTTGTGCGAATAATTCCTATTTTGATATTGCATACAACAAGATGTTGTGCTATAATAGATTTACTCTACAAGATATATGCTTTTAAAGAATTAAAAGTTACATTATACATTAAAGAGGATTATGAAATTACGAAAGGGAAGGATTTATTATGACAGTAAATGTAAAGGGCGGAAAGCTCAGCAAAAAGGAAATTGAGGCATACACAACACAGCTTCGAGAGGCTAATCCGGATAAATATATCAAGAATGTTGAACTCACAGTTGACGGTGACTATGTTGATGTTAAATACGATTACGATTCTGTTCCGTTTGAAAGAATCCGCAGAATCACAGGCTATCTTGTAGGTACGATAGACCGCTTTAACAATGCAAAGCGTGCCGAGGTTGAGGACAGAGTAAAACACAGCGTACCTTGTACAGAATGTTGTTCCGTTGATGAAATCGCATAATTTTTTTGTTTGATTATCCGATTTTATAATATACCTGTTATTTCTTGTTGACTTTTGTCGATATAACGGTATATAATTAAAACAATAAGTTAATATTTATCTTATCAAGAGCGACTGAGGGAACAGGCCCTGTGAAGTCCGGCAACCTACATTTGCAAGGTGCCAAATCCTGCGGTATTTACCGAAAGATGAGTCTTAATAGCACCTTTCGGCTGAAAGGTGCTTATTTTTTGCAAAGGAGAATTATAATGGCAAAACATTTTTTCACTTCTGAGTCAGTAACAGAGGGACATCCCGACAAAGTTTGCGACCAGATTTCCGATGCTGTTCTTGACGCTATTCTCGAACAGGATAAAAACGCTCATGTTGCCTGCGAGGTAACCGCTACAACAGGTGTAGTTCATGTTATGGGCGAAATTTCTACAGACTGCTATGTTGACATTGCAGGTATCGCAAGAAAAGTTGTAAATGACATCGGCTATGACAACCAGGCGTGCGGTTTTAACGGCAATACTTGCGCTGTACTCACTTCTATTGACCAGCAGAGCCCTGATATTGCAATGGGCGTAAACGAAAGCTACGAGCTTAAAGACGGCGAAAATGACGCCAACAATCAGATTGGTGCCGGCGACCAGGGTATGATGTTCGGCTACGCTTGCAACGAAACCAAAGAGCTTATGCCGCTTGCTATCTCACTTGCTCACAAGCTTGCAAAACAGCTTACAGCGGTAAGAAAAGACGGTACTCTCTCCTACCTTCGTCCTGACGGTAAAACACAGGTAACCGTTGAGTATGAGGGTGACACACCTGTAAGGGTAGACACCGTTGTTGTGTCTACACAGCACGATGAAAAGGTTACACTGGAGCAGATCAGAAAAGATATGGTTGAATATGTAGTAAAGCCAATCATTCCTGCCGAGCTTTTAGACGAAAACACAAAATATTTCATCAACCCGACAGGCAGATTTGTAATCGGCGGCCCTGTAGGCGATTCAGGTCTTACAGGCAGAAAGATTATAGTTGATACCTACGGCGGATTTTCTCGTCACGGCGGCGGTGCATTCAGCGGTAAAGACCCGACAAAGGTTGACAGAAGTGCCGCTTACTACGCAAGATACATCGCAAAGAATATTGTTGCCGCAGGTCTTGCCGATAAGTGCGAGGTTCAGCTTGCATATGCAATCGGTGTTGCTAAACCTGTATCAATAATGGTAGATGCTTTCGGTTCATCAAGCTACACAAACGAACAGCTTTCAGACGCTGTGGAAAAGGTATTTGACTGCCGTCCGAATTCTATTATTGAGCAGTTAAAGCTTAAAGAAACAAAGTATCGTCCACTTGCCGCTTACGGTCATATGGGCAGAGAAGAACTCGGCGTTGCTTGGGAAAAGACAGACAAAGCACAGGCTCTCGTTAAAGCTATTAACGAATAATTATTAAAACAAATACACAAACCGCTCTTCTAAAAAATTCTTAGGAGAGCGGTTTTTATAATTTGTCGGTTCTATCCTTAAGCAAAAAATTATAAAAGGTTGACCAAACTTTTATAATTATTTAGATTATAAAAGAAAGTTGTAAACAATTGCGAAATTCAAAACAATATATCCGTTACGGTTTTAAAAACAAAAAAATTCGGTGAAAATATTGCATATTTTGCAGTGGGCTTTCTGAATTTTATGTGAATTATATTGCTTTTTAAGTGCAAATTTTATAAAATTTAATTATTAATATATTGCGAGGTGGGTTATGAATAATCTTATAAACTATTTAAAATGGCGTGGCGATTTAGGTTTTGATATTTCACCTTTAAACGAAGTTGACGCTCTTATATTTTCAGAGCTAGTTTATCTTGATTTTTCGGGATATACAGAAAAATCACAGCTTCCGCTTTCCGACATAAATAAACTTTATTTTAAAGAAAAGCGTGATGTTGTTTTTAAAGATTACTATGTATTTAAAGATTTTTACAACACAGTCGGCAAGGAAATAACCAAGTTATTATCCGAATCAGCTAAAAGCAACAGGTTAAAAAATATATATGTATCGGATTTTGCGGCATATGACTGCGAAGATAATCCAATGCAATTCGGCGCTTGCACTTTTCATTTTGATACAGATAAATTATTTATCGCTTACCGTGGCACAGACAATACGCTCAACGGTTGGAAAGAAGATTGTATGATTGCCATAACCGACAATATTCCCTCACAGCTTAACGCAGCGGCATATCTGAGTATGGTTGCAAACAAATATCCAAACAGCGAAATATACCTCGGAGGTCACTCCAAAGGCGGAAATCTCGCAATCTATTCCGCTGTAAATACTTTTCCTGAAATCAAAGACAGAATAATAGCTGTATATAACAACGACGGTCCGGGTTTTTCAAAGGAATTCATAGAAAGTGAGCAGCACAAAGAAATTGCCGACAGAATCACTACCTTTGTTCCGCAGTCATCATTTGTGGGTATGTTACTTGAGCATGATGAAGATTATATAATAGTAAAAAGCGCAAGTCATTCTTTCTGGCAGCACGATGCTTTCAGCTGGAATGTAGTAGGCACACACTTTGTACACCTTGATGAAGATACCAAGAGCATTAAATTTGCCGAAAAAAATATGAAAGAGCTTATTGACGGACTTACAACCGAACAGAAAAAACAAATCATAGACTCTGTATTTCAAATTATGGCAGAAGGCGGTAAAATCACCTTTGACGACATACGAAAGGCAGGCATAAAAAATATACCGACTATGATTAAAGCATTTAATAAGATAGACAATGAATCTAAAAAGGCTCTTACGGACGGAATTGCATTGCTTGCAAAACTTTCCATTAAAAACGGCTATGAAATAAATAAACCTGAACCTAAAGGTAAACTAAAGAAAAAAGGGCTTGTTTAAGTTATTTTAGTTCTATATACGAATTATAATGCAGTGCTGTACAAATAAATTTAATTGTTTATAAATTAAAGGTCAAATTTAGTCAAATTTCTCTTGACATTTCTAAAAAATGGTATAAAATATAATTAGCACTCAAGGATACAGAGTGCTAACCGAAATAACACATAAACTTTTTAGGAGGATTTATATTATGAGTATTAAACCATTACTTGACAGAGTAGTATTACAGGTTGAAGAAGCCGAAGAAAAAACAAAGAGCGGTATCATTCTTTCATCTGCCGCACAGGAAAAGCCACAGTTTGCAAGAGTAGTTGCAGTAGGCCCCGGCGGTGTTGTAGACGGCAACGAAGTTAAGATGTATGTAAATGTCGGCGACAAAGTAATCGCAAGCAAGTATGCAGGCACAGAAGTTAAGATTGACGGTGAAGAGTACACAATCGTTCGTCAGTCAGATATTCTTGCAACAGTAGAATAATTATTTTTATTTGATATATTTTGGAGGTAATTAATTATGGCTAAACAAATTGCTTATGGTGAAGAAGCAAGAAAATCTCTTATGAGAGGTATTGACCAGCTTGCTGATACAGTTAAAATCACACTCGGTCCTAAGGGCAGAAATGTTGTACTTGACAAAAAGTACGGCGCTCCGCTCATCACAAACGATGGTGTAACAATTGCTAAGGAAATTGAGCTTGACGACCCATTCGAGAATATGGGCGCACAGCTTGTTAAGGAAGTTTCAATCAAAACAAACGATGTTGCAGGTGACGGTACAACAACAGCTACACTTCTTGCTCAGGCTCTTATCAGAGAGGGTATGAAGAATGTAACAGCAGGCGCAAACCCAATGGTTCTTAAGAAAGGTATTGCAGACGCTATCAATGTTGCGGTAAAGGCTGTTTCTGACAACAGCAAGCAGGTTTCGGGTTCTGACGATATTGCAAGAGTTGCTACAGTTTCTTCACAGGATGAGTTCATCGGTAAGCTCATTGCCGAGGCTATGGAAAAGGTTACAACAGACGGTGTTATCACAGTTGAAGAGTCAAAGACAGCCGAAACTTACAGCGAAGTTGTAGAAGGTATGATGTTCGACCGTGGTTACATCGCTCCTTATATGGTAACAGATACAGACAAGATGGTTGCAGAACTTGACAACCCATACATTCTTATTACAGATAAGAAGATTTCAAATACACAGGAAATTCTCCCGATTCTTGAGCAGATTGTTCAGTCAGGCAGAAAACTCCTTATCATTGCCGAAGATGTAGAGGGCGAAGCTCTTACAACTCTCGTACTCAACAAGTTAAGAGGTACATTTACTTGTGTTGCTGTTAAGGCACCGGGCTTTGGCGACAGAAGAAAAGAAATGTTACAGGATATCGCAACACTTACAGGCGGTACAGTAATTACATCAGACTTAGGTCTTGAGCTTAAAGATACAACAATGGATCAGCTTGGTACTGCTCGTCAGGTAAAGGTTGAGAAAGAGAACACAATCATTGTTGACGGTGCAGGCGACAAGGACGCTATTAAGGGCAGAGTTGCACAGATTCGTCAGCAGATTGAAACAACAACATCTGATTTTGACCGTGAAAAACTTCAGGAGCGTCTTGCTAAACTCGCAGGCGGCGTTGCAGTAATCAAAGTCGGTGCTGCTACCGAAGTTGAAATGAAAGAAAAGAAACTCAGAATCGAAGATGCTCTTGCCGCTACTAAGGCTGCTGTTGAAGAGGGTATCGTAGCAGGCGGCGGTATCGCTTGTATGAACGCTATTCCTGCTGTTTCCGCTTTTGTTGATACACTTGAGGGTGATGCTAAGACAGGCGCTAAAATTGTTCTTAAAGCTCTTGAAGAGCCGCTCCGTCAGATTGCCGCAAATGCAGGTCTTGAGGGCAGCGTAATCTGCGAAAACATCAAGAAAGCTAACAAGGTTGGTTACGGCTTTAACGCTCTTACAGAGGAATACACAGATATGATTGAGGCAGGTATCGTTGACCCGACAAAGGTTACTCGTTCTGCTCTTCAGAACGCATCTTCTGTTGCTGCAATGGTACTCACAACAGAGTCACTCGTTGCAGATATTAAAGAGCCTGTAGCTCCTGCTGCTCCTGCTGCTCCTGATATGGGCGGTATGTACTAATTTAAAACTCCTTATAAAATTCCTTAAAAATTCATCTGCCATACCTGATTTGGTATGGCAGATTTTTTTAGTCGATTATTTGTCAAATTATGGATTAGCACACAAAGTTTATCTTAATAAAGGTCAAACTTTTAATTTCAGAACGAAAAGTTTGACTGTTGCTTTACTTTGTTGCCCGACCGATAATTCACTAAACCGTATTTCTGACATTTACAAAGCATTTTCAATTTTTAAAAGTTTTTCTTTAATATCCACTCCGCCTGCATAGCCTGTCAAACTTCCGTCCGTACCTACTACCCTGTGGCACGGAACGATGATTGAAATAGGATTATGTCCCACTGCGCCACCCACAGACTGTGCAGACATCTTCTCTACTCCCCTGTTTTCAGCCATAAGTTTAGCTATTTCACCGTATGTCATTATTTTACCGTACGGTATAGTCAAAAGTATTTTCCAAACTTCATTACGAAACGAAGTTGACGATAAAAACAAAGGCGGCGTAAAATCGGGATTTTTGCCGCTAAAATAAATATCAAGCCATTTTGCTGTCTGTTCAAAAACAGGCAGATTTTTTTGCTCATATTCTTTAGTAAGCGTAGAGGCAAAATATTTTTGCCCGTTAAACCATAATCCCGTAAGTTCTTTTCCGTTGCTTGCAAAAGTAATTTTTCCAAGCGGTGAATTGTAATGATTTATGTAGTGCATAATATTCTCCTATGCCGATAAACGGTTTTATCCTGCTTATCGGCTTATTTACTTAACTTATCAACAAATGCAAGCATACGGCTTTCATAGGCTTTTTTATCAATGTAATGCGACTCGGCATGTTCGGAATCTTTCACTATATAAAGCTCTTTATATGCTTTGCAGTAAGAATAATTTTTCATTGTCATCCATAGCGGAACAAACTCATCATTCTCTCCATGAATAAACAAAATCGGAATATCAGACCTCGCAATTTCAGCCGTTGTATTCACATCTTTATATCCATAGCCTGCACGAATTTTTGACATAATATTTGTAAGATAAATGATAGGGAATCTCGGAAGATGATAATCTCTTTTCAGTACATACTCAAAAATTTCGTCCACGCTTGTAAATCCGCAGTCTGCAATAATGCCACGCACATTTTTTGGCATAATACTGCTTGCCATAAGTACAGTTGCACCACCCATTGATATACCGTGCAAAAATATTTTTATATTACTGCCGAAACGATTTACAGTATATTTCACCCAATTGCGCAGATCTAATCTGTCAAGCACTCCAAAGCCTACATATTTGCCCTCACTTTGCCCGTGTGCCCTGTTATCCACAAGAAGTACATTATACCCGTTTAAATAATAAGTACGGGCAAGGCTTGCGAAATCCTTTTTACCGCTGCCTGTAAAGCCGTGAACACAAATAATAATTTTATCGGAAAATTTTTTGCTTTCAAGCAAAGCGCCGTATAATCGCAGTCCGTCAAAAGACTTTATATAAACATTAATATATGGCATATTTTCAAGCCATAATCTGCCTGTTTTTGCAATCGGATAATGCCTGTACCAGCTTGCTACGGCATCAATGTCCTTTTGACAACTGCTCTTTTTTTGCCTGTAAATAATCATTTTAAACAGATATTCAGACACAAGCACACTGCAAAACACGAGAAGTACAACAAACAACAATATTCCAACTAAAATCTCAAGCACGGCTATTCCCCATTTCATAAGGCAAGGTTTTTACTGCTCTTAATAGTATATCCGTACCTGAAAGATTTTAGTATAAAATTAAAAGGATGTACCGAAAAAGTACATCCTTTATTGTTATCAAAGTGCGCTGTTGAAGATTTCTTCCGCGTTGCTCATCATTTTTCTTACTGTGCTTTGTCCGCATTTTGCAGAAATAAAGTCCAAAGCCTCTGTAAATGTGCGTGGGTCATTATGGGTCAATGAATGTGCATCACTGCCGATAACATCAATATATCCGCCTTTTATAAGCTTTATAAGCTTAAGTTTTGAGAAAAACGACGCTTTTTTGGTATAAGAATTTGTGTTGGTCTGGATAATTACACCCATATCCTTAAGCTCACCGATAATAGACGGATCGTTGATTAAAGCAGGGTATCTTTCAACATGAGTAAGAACAGGAATCATATTGTAATTCTCTGTAAGTTTTACAAAATACTCCATAGTGTGACTTGAAAACTGCGATGTGTAAGCAAACTCGGTAAGTATGTAATTGGAGTTGCCGTAACAAGCGCAGGAAAAGTCATCTCCGTTAAACATATATCGAGTGACATAAACTTCCGCACCAACAACAACTTTCATACCGTCAGGAATATGCGGCATAAGTTTATCAATTGCATCCTGTCTTTGTGCGGCAAAATCCTCTGCACTGATTTCATTTGTATAAAAATGAGGAGTAAGACAAACATTTGTTACGCCTTGTTTCTTTAGTTCATTTAATATAACAAGGCTTTTTTCTACGCTTGACGCTCCGTCATCAATTCCAGGAAGTATATGCGAGTGCATATCATACAACTGCATTTTACTCCTCCATTCTGTTAGATATTAAAGCGCCTCACATACGAGGTCGCCCATCTGCTCACAAGTAACCTTGTTTGTACCCTCTTCGTAAATATCCGGTGTACGGTTATTCTCAAGAACTTTGGTAACTGCTGCCTCAATAGCGTCTGCCGCCTGTGGCTGGTCGAGTGAATAACGGAGCATCATTGCAACAGAAAGAATTGTTGCAAGCGGATTTGCGATACCAAGACCTGCAATGTCAGGAGCCGAACCGTGGATTGGCTCGTAAAGACCGCTCTTGCTCTCTGAAAGGCTTGCAGATGCGAGCATACCGATTGAACCGCTGATCATTGACGCCTCATCAGAAAGAATATCGCCAAAGATATTTGAAGTAACAATAACATCAAACTGACCCGGGTTTCTTACAAGCTGCATAGCACAGTTGTCAACATACATATAGTTAAGCTCAACTTCGGGATATTCCTTAGAAATTCTTGTTACTGTTTCTCTCCAAAGTCTTGATGACTCAAGTACATTTGCCTTATCAACGCTTGTGAGCTTTTTATTTCTCTTCATAGCAAGGTCAAAAGCTACTCTTGCAATTCTCTCTACTTCCGGTACGGAATACTGTTCTGTATCCCATGCGGCAGGCTGACCGTCAACTTCTGTTCTGCCTCTCTTACCAAAGTAAATACCGCCGGTGAGTTCACGAACAATCATAATATCGAGCGAACCGCCGATAATTTCATCTTTAATCGGTGATGCTTTCTTAAGAGGTTCAAAAATAACAGCAGGACGAAGGTTTGCAAAAAGTCCGAGTGCTCCTCTGATTCCGAGAAGACCTGCTTCGGGACGATTATTACCCGGCTGATTATCCCACTTAGGACCGCCTACTGCGCCTAAAAGCACACTGTCTGCTGCCTTACATTTAGCAACTGTTTCATCAGGGAGCGGAACTCCTGTTGCGTCAATAGCACAACCGCCGAGGAGTGCCTCGTCATATTCTACTGTAAAATTAAACTTTTCGCTTGCTTTGTCGAGTACCTTAACAGCCTGGTTTACGATTTCAGGACCGATACCGTCACCTTTTAACAAAACGATTTTGTAGTCTGCCATATTAATATCTCCTTTGAGTTAATATATAATAATTGCGTAGGTTCAGACATATTATATTGCCTGTATATTACATTATTGCACAATTTTTTACAAAAGATTGTAAACTGTACTACAATTTAAGCTATTTTAAAAATTAATCTTCAACATCTTTTTTCTCGGGAATAACAGAGAAAACTTCCATAATTTTATCTCTCTGCCAAAGCTGTGGAGTAATTCTTACCGAGTAGCCAAAGCCGTTGTCCATAACCCATTCAAAAGGCTTTGCCTGTGGCATTCCGTACACTGCAAGCAAGGTCATAATTACACCGCCATGAGTGATGATTACGCTTTCGGTTGTACCAGTTTTTATAAGTCCCTCAACAATGCTTTCAAACATTTTACAAATTCGGCGAGTAAAATCGGCGTTGCTCTCTCCCCTTGGCGGTTTTACAGACGGATCGCCTGCAAGCCACTTTTGAAAATTCTCGTCGCCATTGAGGTCATTTGCAGTTTTGCCCTCCCATTCGCCAAAATTACATTCCGAAAGATTGGCGATGACAAGCGGATTTTGCTCCGGATAAAGAATTTTGCAAGTCTGTGTACAACGCTTTAACGGACTTGTAAACACTGCTTGTGCACCCGGATAACGATATTCGTAATCAAGTTTTCTAAGTTCTGTTTTTCCTTTATCCGAAAGCGGAACATCAGTAGTGCCTATATACTTGCCCGATAAAGTTTCGTCTATACTTCCGTGGCGAAGAAAGTGAATAATATAAGATTTCATAATTGTAACTCCTATGGTATTTACAAATTGTAATTAATATATTATACTGTTCGTATAAAAGAGGTGTTTTCAATGAACAGTGATTTTCCTATGATAATTTCAATGCTGCGAAGAGAACGCAGATTAAGCCAAAAGCAGGTAGCGGCAGACTTGGGTATTTCCCAGGCGCTGCTCTCTCATTACGAAAAAGGAATAAGAGAATGCGGACTTGATTTTCTCGTAAAAGCCGCCGAATATTACGATGTGTCTTGTGATTATTTGCTTGGCAGAACACCGAACAGAAACGGTCAGCAGGCACAGCCTGTCAATATACCCGATGCGGAGATTCCGACAGTTGAGCCGGGCAGCAATATGGTCGCTATGATTAACAAAAAAGTTGTAATGAATACAAGCGCCGTTATTTTCGATATACTCGATAAACTCGGAAACAAAAAGCTGACAAACGCTGTAAGCAACTATCTTATGAATGCCCAGTATCAGGCATTTCGTTCGGTATATTCGTGTGAAGAAAGCAACCCGCAGGATTTATTTACGCTGAACAAAAGCAAGTACAGAAGTCTTTGCAGCGCAGCTATGACGCTCGACCTTGCTATGATTGACGCTATAATCGAAAGTAAGACCGAAAATACATCAATTGCTCTTTCACCCGATTTGCTTTCAAGATATTTTGAAAAAGGTACTGCTTCACTTTTTACATTGGTAAGGAATGCGGAAAAAAGCGTAAAAAGCAAGTTTAAATAAACGGTTCTTAGTAAAAAGTCGGATAATTATGGTTTAGCAAATTAATTTGTAATATAAATTTTAAATTCTTAAATCAAAATGGCTGAGTCAATATACAATTGATTCAGCCATTATTTTTAGCTTTAATATCAGGAAGTTGCTTGAGTTGTAGTCTGCTGTCTGCCCTTACTTACAATAATTATAATGTTAGAACCGCTTTCAAGAGTATCGCCTGCAACATGATTTTTGTAGCCGATAACTCTGTTTTCCGCTACTGTATCACTGTACTGATATTCAGCTGTAGCAAGAAGTCCCGCATCTGCAAGCGACTGCGCAGCCTCATCAATTTTATTACCCTGAATTGCAGGAAGTTCACGCATCTGAGCACCAAGACTGACTGTTACAGAAACTGTAATACCGTCTTCCTGCTCTACTTTAGAACCTGCCGGAGGATACTGTTCCATTACAACACCGTCGGCATATTTATCGCTGTAAGCATCATTGTAATCTCTGTAAACCACAACGCTGTCATCGGAAGCCGCAGCCTTTACAACATCTTCGTACTTCATTCCGACATAGTTAGGAACAACAGGACCTGTCCATTCCGTGCTTGATGTAGACGCTGCAGTGGCATCAGTATTACCCGAGAATAATCCTGCAAGCGGATTCTGCATAAGCCAAAATACACCGGCAATACCAAGTACAAGAACTGTAATTGCAACAGAAATAATAACAATGGAAGTATGCGACATACCGTTATTACGGCGTGACTGCTCCTTTGTAATATTCATACTTGCTGTTCTCGAAATTTCGTCCTGAATAGCCTTTGCGGTATGTGCAACGGAAAGTTGAGAACGAAGCTCGTCAAAATCTGTAATTCTGTTCTCACGCTGAACCTGTAAACCGTTTGCAAGTGCAGATACAACATGAGGAGGCAAACTCTTTACAGTAGATGTGCTCATAAGAAGTCTGCTGTCTTTTAAACGCTCAACCGCACTCTTTGGAAGATGACCTGTAAGTGCATAGAAAAGTGTAGAACAAAGTCCGTAAATATCCGTAATATCATCAAGCGGAAAATTATCTTCATACTGTTCGGGTGCTGCTGCGCCTGAAAACAATTGAGATTTAAGCGCTGTACCACGCTTACGCTCATTTTCCGTAGCATAGCCTGACATTCTGATTTTACCCGAAGCAGTAATAAACAGATTTTTAGGTGCTACCGCATAATGACCGACACCACGCTTATGAAGAGCCTCAAGTGCCGAAATTACGGGCATAAAGAGCGGTCTTGCAATATCCCAGTCAAGATGACCGTTGCTACGCTCAATATATTCTTCAAAAGGAATAAGGTCCTCTTTTTCTTCAATAGCATATGCTGTATTGTTTTCTTCAAAAACATCAACAATATTTGTAAGTGCCGAAAGATCCTTTAATTCTGAAATAATGCGAAAATATGAAATAAACTCATCTTTAAGTTTATTAAAAGCAAGTCTGTCATCGTAATTAACTTTTAATTCAGTCTGTCCTTCATCTCTTGAAAAAAGACCGATCGGTAAAAATTCAGATACAATTACAACATCGCCCGTCTGTTTGTCAAAAGCAATATAGCGTGTTGATTCACCGTTAGTTTCAAGTCCGGTACCTGTTACATATCTGCCTGCAAGCTCTGTGCCGAAAGGCAGAAAAGGTGCCGACTGAACTTCTGAATTATCAAAATGGCAGTTCGGGCAGATTACACTACCGTTAAGTTCCTGCATACAACCCATACATAATGACATAAAAATTCAACTCCAAATAGAATAACACAAAACGAAATGATACTAATATATTATATCATAAGGTTATAATTCTTTTCAAGACTAATGAGTGTCATTATAGTTACAATTTTGTTATTACAACCGTTTATATAACAATGACATCTCTTTATAAAACTAAGTGGTGGAGATAATGGGGCTTGAACCCATGACCTTCTGACTGCCGGTCAGACACTCTCCCAACTGAGCTATACCCCCATATTGGTGTTTAAAAATTACCGCATACTATATAATGTTTTTGTAAATTAAATTTAATTTATGAACTGATTAATAATAATTATTGCATTTCCGTAATTTATTTTTACATTTGCTCTGTCAGAAATAAAAATATTTGAAATGCCCATTGCTTCTTCCGCAGTTAAAATAAGATTCTCCGCCGAATACTCGGCACCTATGTAAGATACATTCACACTGTCACAGGCAAAAGGAAAGACTGAAAAAGTTTTTCCTTTATTTCCGTCAAAATTATATTCGCCCATTTTCAAAAAGCGAATAATCTCTTTGTCGGAAACGATTATTCCGCTTGCACCTTTTTTATCAAGATACATAAGAACAGAAATATTTGCAAAGGTATGATCAAATCTTCCGCCTGTTGCGGCAAGGATAACAAAATCATCATATCCACGGGACAGTGCAACCTCTATGCAATGCAAAAGGTCTGTATCATCTTTATGTGAATTGAGTTTGATTACTTCGCAATCATCGGGTAAATTACCGCTGTACGAATCAAAATCGCCGACTATAAGGTTAGGCTTTGCACCTGCTTTTTTTGCATATTCATAGCCCTTGTCGGCACAAATAAGATAATTGCAGTCCTTAACCTGTTTCGATATAAAATCTATATCCGCTTCAGGCGAGCCCGCAATTATCGTACAACGCATTTTAATTCCCCTTTACTTTTTTAACTGCCACTTTTTAATATCTTTTACCTCATTGTACATAGCAACATAACTGTTGTGACGGGTTTTCTCAATATCTCCGTCAGCAAGTGCCTGCAAAACTCTGCAGCCTTTTTCGCAAGTATGAGAACATGAAGTAAACATACATTCTCCGAGATACTCTTTAAATTCGGGAAAGCAATATTGAAGTTCGTCTTTATCAATAATTTCGTATCTCTGCAAATCAACGGTTGAAAATCCGGGTGTGTCTGCGATATAACAGCCGTCAAGATTAAACAGTTCAACTGCTCTTGTAGTATGTCTGCCTCGTCCGAGTTTATCGCTTATTTCACCTGTTGCAAGGCTTAGGTTAGGAAAAAGCATATTTAACAAGGTTGACTTACCCACACCGCTGTTGCCTGTAAAAGCAGAAGTTTTGCCCATAAGTAAGGCCTTTAATCTCTCTGCTTCATCTGATTTTAGCGGAGAAGTACAAAAAACTTCAAATCCCGCATTTTTATAAATATCGGCAACCTTTTCACCGCTTTCAATATCATCTTTTGAAATGACAATTACAGGCTGCATATTGCTGTTAATCGCAGCGGCGGTCATTTTATCTATAACCGCATAATTCGGACTTGGCGAAACTGTCGAACAAACGATTACGAGAATATCAATATTAGCAAGCGGCGGTCGCTTTAATTTATTTTTTCTCGGCAGGATTTCGTCAAGAGAGGCAAAGCCCTCTTTCTGAACAGAAATTTTCACCCTGTCGCCAACAAGAGGAGAATTTCCGCTCTTGCGGAAACTTCCTCTTGCTTTACATTCATATATTTGATTGTCGCACTCGACATAGTAAAAACCGCCGAGCACTTTCATCAATAATCCTTCGTTACTGCTCATATCAATTAATGCAATGCCTCGGAAGGTTCGGTTGCATCTGTTGGCTGAACCGGTGTGTATGGCGGCTCTGTAACAGGCGGCTCTGTATATGCAGGCTGTGTTTCAACAGGTGCGGTTGTAGGTACAGCATACTCGTGAGTAGCTGTTTGTGTTACAACAAGTGTTGAATAATTAATTGAATATTCACGGTAAACCTGACCGTCAAGCTGTACCACAATGTTTGAAGTACCGGAACCCGTAAATTCAAGAGTACAGGTCTTATTGTACTGCGGCACAAGTGTTTTTGAATACTTAGTATCAACAACACCGTCTACAATTACAGTCATCTCAACCGATTCAGTAGCATTTGTAGGTAAATCTACATATACATTTACTGTAGCCACATCACCCTTGCCCGAACTTACAGTAAGGGTTACAACAGTACCTTTATCTACCTTACCGTACTGCAACGGTGACTGTGAAAGAACTGTGTCTTTTGCCTCTTTACTTTCGTCATCGTAAACTGTTTCTACAGTAAGACCTGCATCAACAAGTTTTGTTTTAGCCTCTGAAAGTAAAAGTCCGGATACAGACGGAATAGTTACCTTTTCATCTCTCTCGCCGTTTGCAATGTAAATATAAACGGTAGAACCGATATTTGTATGAACACCTGCCTTAGGGAATACTTCTGCAACATATCCCTTAGGAGTTTTAGTGTTTTCAACATAGATTATCTTTGGAACAAGGCTCTTTTCCTCAATAATTGCAGATGCATCTTTTTCGGAATAATTAAGAACATAAGGAACCGAAGCATTTGTATCTGTTCCGTTTACTTTAAGAGTAATCTGTGAGCCTGATTTTACAAGTTTTGAATCAGCGGCAGGCTCCTGTTCAAGAATTACACCAAGCTCTTTTGAAGCGTCATACTTGCTCTCCACAACAAAGTTAAAATTGTCTTTGTTGTCGGCATTGGCCTCTGCCAAAGTTTTACCGACAAAATTCGGTATTTCAACATCTTTAGCCTGTGAAGTCGAACATCCTCTGAAAACTGCAAGACCTAAAAATACGGCAACCACAACTACGGCAGAAATTATAATACCCTTGATTGCGTAATAAGACGGCTTGTGTTCAACCTTCTTTTCCTCATCTGCGGTTTCGATTTCAGGTTCGGGAGTTTCCTCCGGTTTTGAAACAGCCTTATCAAACTTTGTACTGTTTGTTTTTGTATCTTTAAGTGAAGTAACAAACTTTGTAGGCTGATTATCAACAAATTTTGAATAATCAAATACAATAGACGGATTAAGTCTGAAACGCTCCATATCGTTGAGCATTTCAGCGGCAGAATTATATCTGTCGGCAGGATTCTTTTCCATAGCCTTCATTGTAATCTGCTCAAGTCCGATAGGAATAGTGGGATTAAGCTCTCTCGGGCGCTTAGGAGTTGACTGTAACTGCATAAGAGCTACTGAAACTGCACTGTCTGCGTCAAAAGGAAGTTTACCTGTGAGCATTTCATAAAGCATAACACCGACCGAGTAGATGTCAGACTTGCCGTCTGTTGCCTCACCTCTCGCCTGCTCCGGTGAAATGTAATGAACCGAACCAATTGCGTGTTCTGTCATTGTGCGTGTAGCTTTGTCGGAAAAACGGGCAATACCAAAGTCTGTAACCTTGATTGTGCCATCCTGTAAAAGCATAATATTCTGCGGCTTTATGTCACGGTGGACAATGCCGTGCTCGTGCGCATGCTGTAAAGCCTTAAGAACCTGACTTGTGAGATACAAAGCCTCTTTCCACTCAATGATACCCTGCTGATCAAAGTATTCTTTTAGTGTAATGCCGTCAATGTATTCCATTACAATATACTGAATCATATCACCGAAGCTGACATCATACACCTTAACAATATTAGGGTGTGAAAGTGTTGCAATAGCCTTTGATTCATTTTTAAAACGACGGATAAATTCCTCGTTATTGAGGTATTCATCTTTTAAAATCTTAATGGCAACTTCACGGTCATCAAGAGTATCGTTACAGCGATATACATTAGCCATACCGCCAACGCCGATAAGCTCATGAATTTCATAACGGCCATCAAGTCTTTTGCCGATATATTTATCCAATTTATTTCACTCTCCGTTTCTCAATAAATAACCGTGGCGGTAATATTATCGGTTCCGCCGCCTTCCTTTGCCTTGTCAACAAGCTTATTAATAAGATCCTCGCCCCTGTTTTCGTGGCAAATTTTAACCATATCGCCTGTTGTAATGCAATTGGAAAGTCCGTCTGTGCATATTAAAAGAACATCACCGTAAATAAAGTTTGCCTCTATATAGTCAAGCCTTACGGACGGTTTTATTCCGAGTGCTCTTGTTATAAAATTCTTATTGGGATGATTCTGTGCCTGTTCATAGGTAAGCTCACCTCTGCGCACCATTTCCTGTACAACAGAGTGATCCTCAGTAAGCTGTTTGATTTTGCCGCCCCTTATTGCATAGGTACGGCTGTCGCCAACATGGACAATATGAACCGTGGTATCCTTTACAAAAACAAACTCGCAGGTTGTACCCATTCCCGTAAGTTCGGGATCTTTCAAAGAAAGTTCATATATTTTCATATTTGCGTTTACAACAATTTCTGCTATAAGCTCGCCGATTTGTTCTTTGGTCATATCGTCCTTGTATAAATCGGTTATTTTGGAGCTTATGTATTCCACAGCTGTTGCACTCGCTATGTTGCCGCCATTGGCACCTCCCATTCCGTCACAGACTACTGCCCAAGCACAGCTGGGAGAAATAACTCCGAAGCGGCAGTCGTCCTGATTTTGTGAACGAACTAAGCCAATGTCACTTTTGCTAAAGACTTCCAAGTTATTTTCCTCCTTCGTTAGTATGATTTCGTCTGAGCTGACCGCAGGAAGCGTTAATGTCACTTCCAAGGGTTCTCCTGACTGTCGCCGCAATATGTTTTCGACCAAGTATATTTACAAAGGCCTGTTGCCTTTCAATACTGCTCTTTTTGTATCCTGTTCCGTCAACGGTGTTTACCGGAATGAGATTTACATGACAGTTCATATCGGCAAGTCTGTCCGCAAGCTCGTAAGCGTCCCTGTCAAAATCATTTACACCGCTTATCATAGAGTATTCAAAAGTAACCCGTCTGCCTGTAATATCAAAATAATCTTTACAAGCCTTTAAGAGTTCATCCATAGAATATCGCTTAGCGATAGGCATAGTCTTTTGCCTTACGGTATCGTTAGGTGCGTGTAATGACACGGAAAGCGTAATGCCGAAGTGCAGCTTTGCAAGCTCATAAATTTTAGGTACAATACCGCAAGTGGAAATTGTGATGTGGCGCATACCGATATTAAGACCGTTGTCATCGGATACAAGTCTTAAGAACTTTACCACATTTTCAAAATTGTCGAGCGGTTCGCCCATTCCCATAAGGACAATATTCGATATTCTGATATTCAAATCTTTTTGTGCGGATTCAATCTGATTGAGCATTTCGGACGGAGTCAAACTCCTTGAAAAACCGCTTTTGCCGGTTGCACAAAAAGTACAGCCCATTTTGCAGCCAACTTGTGTGGAAATGCAAATTGAGTATCCGTGTTTATAATTCATAACAACGGACTCTACACATTCACCGTCATTGAACGAAAAAAGATACTTTACTGTCTTATCATACCTTGAAATTAGTTTTTTTTCAATATTTGCAACAGAAATGTAACAACTTCTTTTTAAAAAGTCCTTGATTTTCAAAGGAATATTCAGCATTTCATCAAAAGAAGTGACATTTTTGTTAAGCCATTGGTATATTTGTTTTGCTCTGAACTTTTCAAAACCGTTCTCGGTTACAAAATCGGTAAGCTCATTTAGGTCAAGAGATTTAATATCAATTAAGCTCAAAAGATTACCTCCTTGTAAGTACGGCTATGTAAAAACCGTCGCCGTCAAAAGTGTGCGGCATAAGTGTTATTTCATACGGTTTTTCGTCAAATGCTCTTTTAAGTTCAGGAGGCAGTTCAAGTTCAACTCCCTCAAAATCATTGTGCTCGGCAAGAAATTTTGCTGTATTTTTATTGTTTTCCTGCGGATTCAGCGTACAGGTCGAATATACAAGTTTTCCGCCTTTTTTTAGATATTTTGCGCTTTCGCAAAGTATTTTATACTGAATATCAGCAAGGTCTGTATCTATAAGGTCATCTTTATAGCGAATTTCGGGCTTTCTTGAAAGCACTCCGAGTCCGCTGCACGGCACATCGCAAAGTATTCTGTCTGCCGACGGCAATTCCTTATCGGCAGACGCACCGTCACGCAGGCAGGTTTCAATAATATTGATACCCAGCCTTTTTGCGCCTTTTTCTATAAGTTTCAGCTTATGCTTGTACATATCGCAAGCCGTTATTTTTCCGCTGTTTTGCATATACTCGGCGATTGTAAAAGTTTTGCCGCCCGGTGCCGAACAAATATCAAGCACGGTCTGTCCTTTTTCGGCAGAAAGAAAGTATGCGCAAAGCTGGGACGACAAATCTTGAATATGCAGTAAACCGCCTTTGTAGGCTTTCAATCTTTCGATTGAACCCGTATCTGCTATTTTTACCGCATTACTCGGAAAATCAACTTTTTCAGCCTTTACCTTATCATCGGCAAGCACACTTATAAGTTCGTCTGTATTTGTTTTCAGCGTATTAACTCTTGCGTAAATATTCGGTCTGCCGCTAAGATTTTCTAAAATCCCCCTTGCGTTATCCTCGCCGTAGGAATTTATCCATAATTTAACAAGCATTTGCGGGCAGGAATATTTTACCGAGTAATACTCTGCCTTATTGTTTGAATCGGGATATTTTATTTTACAATTATCTCTCGCAAAACTGCGCAGAATTGCATTTATAAAACCGGAGGATTTTTGCAGTTTTTGCTGTTTGGCAAGTTTTACACTTTCGTTAACAGCGGCACTTTCGGGAATTTTATCCATAAAAGACATTTGCAAAAGTCCGAGACGGAGAATAATTTTTGTCTTTAACTCAATTTTCCTTAGCGGAATTTTAGAGTATTGTTTAATGATGTAATCAAGAGTGATTTTACGCTCAAGCACACCGTAAACAAGCGCAGATGTAAAAGCCGCATCAAGCGGCGAAAGCTCACTTTCCTTCACTGCGTTATTGAGTGCTATATTGGAATATGCTCCGTCCTGTTCAATTTTTAATAATACTTTAAATGCAGTTTTGCGTGAATTAGCCATTTAAAAATCTCTTTTCTTATCTTCTTCTGTTATTCGCTATTATAAGCAATCTTAAAAGCTGTAAAATTGCCGTAAGAGCAGATGCAACATAGGTCATAGCGGCTGCCTGCAAAGTGCGTTTTGCACCTGTGTATTCTTCACCGTAAAGCAAATTTCCGTTTTTGATAGTTTCAAGCGCTCTTTTAGAAGCGTTAAACTCAACGGGAAGAGTTGCAATTGTAAAAAGTACGGAAAATCCGAATAAAGCTATACCGATATACAACATAACAAAACCGATTTTTGCGGAAAAACAAAGTCCCAATATAATCAAAAACCAACTTAATTTTGAACCGATATTCGCCATCGGAAGAATTGCCGAACGAATTTTATTCGGTAAATAATTCTGTGCGTGCTGAACAGCGTGACCTGCCTCATGACAAGCAACGCCTACGGCTGCTACGGTATTTGCATTATAAACACTGTCTGAAAGTCTGATTACATTAGTTCTCGGGTCAAAGTGGTCAGTAAGATTTCCCGCTACCCTTTCAATACGCACTCCGTAGACGCCGTTTTGTCTTAAAACAAATTCGGCAGCTTGTGCGCCTGTCATATTTCTTGAATTTCTCATTTGAGAATATTTTGAAAAAGTTGATGAAACATTAATTTGACATATAAGTGAAATAATTACGCAAGGAAGAATAAACACAACATATGTCCAGTCAAAACCATAAAACATAAAAATTCTCCTTTATATACCTATATCAGTTAAAGCTGTCACCGATATTTAATTTATGACCTGCAAGAAAAGCCGCTGACGGCATACGCTTTTTGCCCTCAGGCTGCAACTCTATAATTTCGACCGAACCGCTGCCGCAAGCAACAATCAACGGCTTTATGCTGATTATCGTGCCCGCTTTTCCGCTTTTTTCGCATACTTTTGTAGAATAAATTTTCAGTTTTTTTCCGTTAAGTTCGGCAGTCGCAATCGGCCAGGGATTAAGTCCACGGACTTTATTGTGCACTTCGTTGGCTGATTTTGTAAAATCAATCGGGCAAAACGACTTATCAATCTTTGATGTATGCGTAGCCTTGCTTTCATCCTGCTTTACAGGCTTAATTTCTCCGTTCTCAAGCATTTCAAGAGTTTTAATAATTAACTCTCCGCCGAGTATACTAAGTCTGTCAAAAAGCTCTCCGGATGTTTCATTTTCGCCGATTTTTGTTTCAATTACTGCCAATATATCGCCTGTGTCAAGTCCCTCTGCCATTTGCATAGCTGTCACACCTGTTACTTTGTCGCCGTTAAGAACCGACTGCTGAATAGGTGCCGCGCCTCTGTATTTCGGCAAAAGTGAGCCGTGGATATTGATACAGCCGTACTTTGCGCTTTCAAGCACTGCCTTCGGTAAAAGTTTGCCGTAGGCCGCAACAACGATTACATCGGGATTATATTTTTTTATTATTTCAAGAGGTTCTTCCGATTTAAAGGTTGTCGGCTGATATACGGGAATGTTAAGTTCCTGCGCACATACCTTTACATCAGGAGGAGTAAGCACCATTTTTCTGCCCTTTGGCTTGTCAGGTTGTGTAAACACAGCCTGCACCGTATGCTTGCTTTCGTATAATTTTTTGAGTGCAGGCACCGCAAAATCAGGAGTGCCCATATAAATTATATTCATAATTAACCCTCAAATCAGCCAAACATTTCTTCGTATTCTTCAGGAGTAAGCATCTTGCTTGCTTTCTGTTTAAAAAGAATACCGTCAAGATGGTCAAGCTCATGACAAAAAGCTCTTGCAAGCAATTCTTCACCGTCAATCGTAAATTCATTGCCGTGTCTGTCAAAAGCCTTCACTTTAACATAGTTAGGACGCTTTGTAATACCCCATTCGCCCGGACAAGAAAGACAGCCCTCAAGACCCTCCTGCTCGCCGCTTGATTCAATTATAACAGGGTTTACAAGCTCGATAACCTGATTTTGTTCTTTACTTACATCAATAACAACAACTCTGCGGATAATGCCAACCTGCGGTGCGGCAAGACCTACGCCGCCTGAGTCGTGCAAGGTTTCTGTCATATCATCTATAAGCTGTGCGAGTCTGTCATCAAATTTAACAACCTCACGGCAGTGCTTTGTGAGAACGCTGTCGCCCTCTTTTACAATTTGCCTAATAGCCATATTCACACTTCCTTAACATACAAGAGCGTTCATATCGGCATAAGCCGTAACGCCCGAAAATTCCTTACTCTTGCCAAACTCACAAAGAATCTTTGAAAGCAGGGCACGAAACTCGGAATTGTTTTTACATTTTATAATAATTTTAAACCTGTATTTATTACTTATTTTTACCACCAATGCAGGTGTAGGTCCTAATATTCGCAACGGCATATTCGGATAATTTTTCTTTGCCTCTTCTGTAAAGAGTTCAAGGAACTTTCTCGCACCTTTAAAGGCAGCTTCTCTGTTCTGTGATACAAAGCCTACAAGGCATATATCGGCAAACGGCGGATACAGCATTGCCTTGCGTACCTTTATTTCATTCGAGTAAAAGGTATTATAATCCTGTCTTGATGCCATTGAAATTATCAGATTTTCGGGTGTGAATGTCTGAATAACAGCCATACCCTTGTCATTGCCTCTGCCGCTTCTTCCGACTACCTGTGTGAGCAGTGAAAAAGAACGCTCATAACTGCGGTAATCATCGGCATAAAGCATATGGTCGGCATTAAGCACACCAACCAAAGTCACATTTGGAAAATCAAGTCCCTTTGCAACCATCTGTGTACCCACAAGAATATCATATTCACCGTCAGCAAAAGCTGAAATCATTTTTTCATACGAAGATTTCGATGAAGTGGCATCGGTATCCATTCTTAAAATCCTTGCCTCGGGAAAAATATCGGAAATATCTTTTTCCGCTCTCTGTGTGCCCGTTCCGCCAAAAGTAAGTCTGTGACTGTGACATACGGGGCATTCATCTGTGTAAGGCACAGAATAGCCGCAATAATGGCACATTAATCGGTTATTTGCACTGTGGTAAGTAAGAGAAATTGAGCAATTCGGGCAAGTCACAGCCTCTCCGCACGCTCTGCAAGTAACAAAAGTATTGTAACCACGGCGGTTAAGCAAAAGTATCGACTGCTTTTTATGCTCAATATTATACGCAATATTTTGCAGGAGAACATCAGAAAAACCGCTTGTGTTGCCGTTTTTCAGTTCTTCCCCCATATCCGCAACAACAACCTCCGGCAGCACGGCTTTACCGTATCGTGCAGAAAGCGTATTAAGCGAATATCTGCCTGTCTGTGCATAGTAATAGGTTTCTATACTCGGTGTAGCCGAGCTAAGTACAAGCAAAGCATTGTTGTACGAGCAACGGAACTTAGCAATCTCTCTTGCATGGTAGCGTGGAGAGCTTTCGGACTTGTAGCTGTATTCCTGCTCTTCGTCCATAATAATCAGTCCGACCTTATCAAAAGGCGCAAACACAGCACTGCGTGTACCTATTACAATTTGTGCAAGACCTTGTTTTACTCTTTTGTACTCATCAAGTCTTTCGCCAAGTGAAAGCGCACTGTGAAAAACCGCAATCTTATCGCCAAACCTTTTGGCAAACTGCGATACAAACTGCGGAGTAAGCGAGATTTCAGGTACCATAACAATAATGCCCTTACCGTCATCAATTACTTTTTCAATCAGTTTGATAAATACACTTGTCTTTCCCGAACCCGTAACTCCGTAAAGCAAACTTACGCTCGGAAAAGGCGAATCATATTCATTGTAAAGAGAATCGCAAGCAGACTGCTGTTCTTCGGAAAGCACAATTTCTTTCAAAGAGCTGTCTTTTTGTCGATTTTCAATTCTGAATACTTCTTCATCAAAAAAGTATATCAGTCCTTTTTTACAAAGCGCATCCACAACGGCGGCGGTAACTCCTGTAAAATAGCAAACCTCTTTTACCGAAATTGCACCTGCCATTTCAATAAGTTCAAACACATTTTTCTGCTTTTCGGTAAGTTTTACTCCCGATATATCAACCTCGGGAGTAACCGCCGCCATTTTCATTACGGCGTCATTAACCTTGCGAAAAATCTCGTCCGACTTATACAACACCCCTTTTTGAACAAGGAGTTCAAAAGGTTCTGTTGTACTGTAACCGAAAGCATCAAGCAATACTTCGCTTTTTACTGCTTTTCGCTTAGAAAAAAGGTAATTATAAACTCGTTTTTCCTCGTCCGTAAGTTCGTCAAAGGAAAACTCGCTTTCATCTTTTGCACCGTACATAGTAGTAACTTTGTAGTTAATACCTGCCGGCAACATTGTTTTTACAGCCTCATAAAAGGTGCAAAAGTAATGAGATTTCATAAAAGCGGCTGTTTTAAGCATTTCATCGTTTAAAACAGGCTCATCATCAAGTACGGAAATAACAGACTTCAAGCCTTTGCTTTCACCCTGATGAACAGCGGTTATTATCCCCTGCCTTTTACGATTTCCTCTGCCGAAAGGCACAAGAACCCGTGTTCCCGCTACCGCCTTGTCAAGCATAGAATCGGGAATCACATAGTCAAATGCCTTGTCAAAGGAATACGCTGCTTTTTCAACAGCAATTTCAGCTATTTGGGAGCTCATCATCGTCAGGCTCTAAAATGCCAATCTCGTGATTTTTGATTTCATCAATAGCAATGAGAACAGGCTTATCGTCTGTAACCTCGCCGCTCTCCTCCTGCTCTGCTGTAATCTCTCTTGCTCTCTTTGCAACACCTACAACGAGTGCATACTTACTTTGCTTACCTGCGAATAATTCGTCAACATTAACCTTATGCATAATTAATCTCCTATCATTATCATAATATATTTTCCGAAAAAATCGGTTATTTACTCTCTTTTTCTAAAATATCAAGAACTTCGTTTACCGCTGTGTCGAGGTCATCGTTCACAACATTGTACTTATATCTGTTCTTAAATGACATCTCATGCTCCGCCTCTGCAAGTCGCTTAGCGATGGTTTTTTCATCTTCGGTTCCTCTGCGGTGAAGTCTGCGTGAAAGCGAATCTATAGAAGTAGGAAGAATAAAAATACTTAACACATCAGGATATTTTTCAAGAATTTGAAGTCCTCCCTGAACCTCAATTTCAAGGAATACATCATAGCCCTGATTGAGTAAATCTTCTACCTGTTTTTTAGGTGTGCCGTAGTAATTGTCACAATACTTTGCGTACTCAAGAAAGCCGTTTTCTTCTATAAGTTTTTCAAACTGTTCCTTAGTAACAAAATTATAATGCACTCCGTCAATTTCACCTTTTCGAGGTTTTCTTGTGGTATTTGATACCGAAAGGCGAATATTGGGATTGCGCTTTAAAAGCTCTGCCATAATTGTGCCCTTGCCTACACCGGAAGAACCTGTGTAAAGCACGAGCTTACCCTTAGACTTACTGTTCATCCTTTTGTTCCTCGCTTTCAACTGTTCTGTTATGAATAGCCTCTGCGGAGATGGCGGACAACACAATGTGGTCGTCTTCCGTTACAAGTACCGCCTTGCACTTTCTTCCGCAAGTGGCGTCAACAAGCATTCCTTTTGATTTTGCATCCTGCACAATTCTCTTTACGGGTGCCGCATCGGGTGCAACAACGGCAATAAGTTTATCAGAATTTACAAGATTGCCAAATCCGATATTGATAAGTTTCATAATTTCTCCTTACTCAATATTCTGAATCTGCTCACGCATTTTTTCAATTTCGCTCTTGATTTTTACAACCTTATGGGCAATTTCGGCGTCCTGAACCTTTGAACCGATTGTGTTCGCCTCTCGGTTCATTTCCTGAATAATAAAGTCTATTTCTCTGCCGATCGGAGTCTGTGATTCCATTATCTTTGAAAGCTGTGCAAAGTGACTTCTAAGTCTTACGGTTTCTTCGGCAACAGCTACTTTATCGGCAAAAACAGCTACTTCGGTAAGCACTCTCTGCTCGTCAATATTGATATTGTAATCCTGCAAAGTGCGGTTAATTCTGTCAAGCAAACGCTCTTCGTATTCTTTTACCGTTTGCGGTGAACGCTCGTCAATCTCATCAACGGTAGCAAGTATAACTTCCGCTCTGCCAAGAATATCGGCTTTCATTTTTTCGCCCTCAGCCTCACGCATTGCAATAAATCCGTCAATAGCCGTATTTGCTGCCTCAAGTACATCCGCTGTGATTTCTTCTTCATTTTCAGGTGCTTTTGAAACCGTATATACATCGGGAAAACGAGAGATAGCCGTAACCGTAACATCATTTTCGATTCCGTAAGTTTCCGAAATCTCTTTCATTGCATTAATATAACCCGAAACAAGAGAATGATTAATTTTTACCTCGGCAGGTGTGTCTTCTGCAGTGCCTACTGTAACAAACATATCAATCTTACCGCGGGATACTCTTGAATTTACAAGAGCCTTGAGTTTATCGTCAAGAAAACCGTAGCCCTTTGGAGTTCTGCAGGAAAATTCAAAAAAACGATGATTTACGCTTTTTATCTCAACACTGATTTCTCTGCCGTGCAAAACAGTGCGACATCTGCCAAAGCCTGTCATTGATTTTATCATTGGTAAACTTCCTTTCATATTATAAATTCTTATATTTCAAAACTTCATTTATAAAATCTGTTTTTATTTAAATACATTATACCACACTATAATTCATATAGCAAAGAGATTGTTACAAAACTGTAATAACTTTTTTAGTTTACATCAGATATAAGTATATGATATACTAATAAGGATGTAGTATTTTATTAAAAAGGAATGATTTTATGTCAGGACATAACAAATGGAGTACCATTAAACAGAAAAAAGGTAAAAACGATGCTGCAAGAGCTAAGGTTTTTACCAAGATAGGCAGAGAGCTTATCGTTGCTATCCGTGAGGGCGGCAGTGCTGATCCGAGCGTAAACTCAAAGCTTAAGGATTGTATTGCTAAAGCAAAGGCTAACAATGTTCCTAACGACAACATTGAGCGTATTATCAAAAAGGCTGCCAGCGGCGGCGACGGTGCAAACTATGAGGCAGTTACATACGAAGGATACGGTCCTAACGGTGTTGCGGTAATCGTTGAGGCTCTTACAGACAACCGTAACAGAACAGCAGGTGAAGTAAGACATTACTTTGATAAGTTCGGCGGTAATATGGGTACTCAGGGTTGCGTAAGCTTTATGTTTACAAAGAAAGGCGTACTTGTAATTGAGCGTGAAGACCTTGATAAGGACGAAGACACTGTTATGAGCGACGCACTTGAGTACGGCGCATCTGATTTTGAGGCTGACGAAGATGTATTTACAATTTACACCGAGCCTGAAGATTTCAGCGCAGTAAGAGATGACCTTGAAAAAGCAGGTTATACATTCGTTTCTGCCGAACTCGAAATGGTACCGAGCACATACACAAAGCTTGAGGATGAGGAGTCTATAACAAAGATGCAGAAAATGCTTGATATGTTTGAGGACAACGATGACATTCAGAATGTTTGGCACAACTGGGAAATGGAAGACTGATTTATCTTCCCTGTGCTATCAAAACTAAATCCTTATTATCAACAGAGCCGTCGAGGTTATAATCGGCGGCTTTTTTGTATGCTCCAAAAATCTCTTTCTCACCTGTCAATGTTTTCATAAGCAATTTATAATCATTTGAGCTAACTGTTCCCGTACCTGTTACATCACCGAGTACAACAACAGTGTAGCTTGTTTCTTTTGTGGCTACAACTGCACCTGTTCTCAATTTACCGCTCAAATTATTTCCGTTTTTATCGGTTACAGAAGTTATCGGCGGACAATTCTTTTTAAGCTGTGCTGCTGTTGTTCCGCTTTTTATATTGCAAATAAAGCCGTCATCAGTAAAAATATAATCGGAGAAATTCGCATTTGAATTACCGTCATTTTTATCTGTGGAATTATTTGATTGCGGTTTGGTATCTGAATTTGTATTAAAATCAATATTTTTAAAATCGGAATTACCGATAATCGTTGCAGTAGAATAATCATCTGTAATTGCAACGACTTTTCCGCACGCATATAGAATTTTTCCGGTATTTCGGTTTATTTCATACTTTGTAATGCTGCTGTTATTAAGAGAAGTGCGATATACAGAACCCGATCTGTAGTAATAAATACTCTCATTACTTACAGAAAACGGATTTGTACAATTATACATATTTGTATATTCTTTATTTTCGTTTAACGAATAAATATATCCTCTGCTGTCAGACAAAAATCCCGCACCGCTGTTATAAAAATCCGAGCAATCACGCACTCTCGTGCAATATTCGGCTTTGTTTTCATCAAGTTTGTAAACGGAACCGTCATAAAGAAAAACATATGCACTGCCGTTATTAGTTGTAATGGCATTCACATTCTTTTCGCTGAATCTGTAATCAGACAAATGTTTTCCGTTAAAATCATATGCAGAAACATAACAATACACTTCGTCCGTTTTCATAACATAAAGCCTGTTATTGCAAATTGAAATATCGGTATAATTAAAGTCATCTAAAACATCGGAATTTACATAACTTACTCTGCCGTCAAAACAATTAATACGCACTATACGGTACTTAAAATCATTTGTCATATATACTGCACAAACAGTATCTTTATCAATGAAAGGTACTCCTACAAATCCACCATCAACGGTAAAGCTGTATGACTTTATTGTAGGTACAAAACTTTGAGTATAAACAGTTTTTCCGTTGTACGCAAAAGCAAACGCACCGTTATCATCGGCATCAAAATAAACTTCTTCACAATTTGAAAAGGTATTAAAATTGTATTTTTCAACCGCAATTGCAGACATATTTGCGACAAAAAGCATTATAACAATAGTCAAAACAGCATAAATAAACTTTTTAATACCCTTTCCCTCCTTGTGAAATAAAATAACTTATCCCTAAAATAACGATAGGCAACACCGCAAAAAGCAGTGTTGCCTATTATGTTTGTTATTTAATTTTAAGCCTGATCCGGTGTAGCTACAAGCGAGCCGTCATCGTTCATTCTGTAATATCCCATACCGTTCATAACAAGTGTATTGTTTCCGTCAAACGCATACGGAATATCAATTGTTGCTTCTGAATCTGCATAGTATGTTACTGTTATTTTTTCATTATCGTAGGTATAAACACCCTCATATGTGATTGAACCGTACATATCGGCGATAAAAGTACCGTCAGCATTAAATGTATAAGTAATATCATAAGAAGGAATGTTCCAATTACCTGTTAATTTATCGCTCTTTTTGAATGTGTCAGGAACTTTAAGTTCAGGTTTTTTAACAGTTGCGCTCTTGAAAATATAAGGTTTTTCAACACCGTCTACTGTAAGCTTAAATGTTCTTCCTGTGAAGATATTACCTGAAATTGTGTATGAACCCGAGAAAACATTAGTTGAGTTTACATAATCAGTACCGTTTTCGCTTGTTGTTGTATAAGTTGATTTTTGAGTAATCGTACCGACAGAAACTGTAATGTTGCCATCTTTATCAAGTGTGTAATATGTAATACCGTCGCCAGCCTCATCATAAGTAGCGCCGTTACTGTCCTCTACAAGTACCCATGTACCAACAATACTTGAATTGAAGAATGAAGTAAATACGAAAAATGCAGCAATAAAAGCTAAAACTATTACGCCCGCAATAATAATCGGGGTCTGAATTGTTTTCTTTTTCGCAGGAGTTGAATCGGCTGTAAATACCGCTGTAGGACCGTCCTCTCCGGCAATTACATTTATTGTGCCTTTAACTTTAGCAGGGGTTTCTGCAGCATCATTATTTGTTTCTGCCGAAGTCTGAGTGTTCTCTGTTTCGGCAAAAAAATCTTTATTTTCTTCCAAAAGAATGCCTCCTAAAATAATATATCTAAATTATCATACTACATTTTTAAAAATAAATCAACAACTTCACTTAGGTTTCACTTAAAATACATATAAAGTTGGCATTTTAAAGTGCCGTTATACAATTTTCTGCGCTTATCGGCTTTTCTTCCAAAGATTTTTTCAAAGTCATCGTCAGGAGTAATTATTGTGTAACTTTTACCTTGTGTTCTTTTAAATTTTTCACCCATTACCTTGTAAAGTTCTTCTGCTGATTTTACATCAAGCAATCTTTCTCCGTAAGGCGGATTAGTTATCACTGTCATAAAACCTTCGTTGAGCTCAAAATCCTTTATATCACGCTTAGCAAATGTAATTCTGTCAGCAACACCAGCAAGTTTTGCGTTCTTTTTTGCTACTTCAAGTGCAAGTTCGTCAATGTCATATCCCTCGGCACGGAAATCGCAATCACGCTTTTCATTTGCTTTTGCAATTTCTCTTTGCTCTTTCCATACATCTGACGGAACGCAATTCCATTTTTCGGCTGCAAAATAACGATTGATTCCCGGTGCTATTTTCATTGCTTTTAAAGCCGCCTCTATAAGAATTGTACCGCTGCCACACATAGGGTCAACAACAAAATGATTACCTCTTACCCTTGACAAATCAGCCATAGCAGCGGCAAGAGTTTCTTTTATCGGTGCTTCGTTTGATTCGGCACGGTATCCACGCTTGTGAAGTCCTGCGCCCGAAGTATCAAGCATAACGCTGACCTTATCATTCATAATAAGGAACTGAATTTGGTGCAACGGGCCGCTTTCCTCAAGCCAAGGCAGCATATATTTTTCGGAAAGTCTTGTTACAACAGCCTTTTTGATAATTTTCTGACAATCAGGAACACTCATCAGTTTTGAGCTAAGGCATCTTCCTTTTACAGGAAAAGCGTCGTTAACACCTATAAAATCTTCCCAAGCGACTGATTTGACACCTTCAAACAGTTCTTCAAAACTTACCGCCTCAAACTCTGCAAGCAAAATCTGAATTCTTTCGGCATATCTTGAATTGATATTTGCCTTTGCCATATCTGAAAAATCGCCCTCAAAGGTTACCTTTCCGTTATGAGCCTCAACATTTTTTAAACCTAAAAATTTAAATTCATTTGCACACAGTCCCTCAAGACCGAAAATACAAGGTGCGGAAAACTTAAGCACCGAATTCACTCCTTATTCCTTAAAAAAGGGTATCGGAATAACCGATACCCTTATCAGTATTTTTAATTTATATTAGCATACAAAATTAATTAAAATCCTGCACGCTTAATTACAGACCTTAGACAGTTGGCTCCAAAAGACCGTAATCACCGTTTTCACGCTTATAAACCACATTGATTTCATCAGTGTCGGCATTCTTGAACATAAAGAAGTTATGGTTTACCATATTCATCTCAAGAATAGCCTCGTCAACGGTAATAGGTTTAATAATAATATGCTTTTTACGCATGATCTTGTAGTCATCGTCTTCAGCCTCGCTAATTTCCGGACTTAGACTTACGAAATCATCAATGCTACCGCTCTTAATCTTCTTTTCGAGCTTAGTCTTGTTTTTACGAATCTGACGGCCGAGAATGTCAACAACTTTATCAAGTGCGTCATTCATTTCAGGCATTGTGCTCTCAGCACGAAGAACAAGACCGTTATCTCTGATTGTAACTTCAACAGTCTGACGGTTCTTTTCGAGGGTGACAACTATGTTTACTGTGGCATTCTCAGAAAAAAGTTTTCCGAATTTATCAAGCTTTTTTTCTGCTCTTTCTTTAAAGTTATCTCTGAGTGTTACCTTTCTTGCTGTGTAAGTATATTTCATAATTGTGCCTCCCTTTTCAGGTAATTTATTTTCTGCCGTTGCCGTTGCCTCTGCGGCTGTAGCTGCGGCTTTCACCACCACGCTTGAGGTCAGAAATTTTGTCTTCGCTTGTCTGTTTAAACTTAGACATCATATCCTCAAAGCTTGTGGGGGTATTCTTTTTTGAAGCCTGCCACTCATAATTTCCCGGTGACTTAACGGGTGGTGCAGGTTTGTACGGCTGTCTTGGTGTACCCTGGCGGCGGTTGTTTCTGTCGCCTCTTTCAGGTCTGTCACCTCTGTCGTTATTTCTTGGCTTACGCTCCTGCGGAACTGCCTGTTTCATAGAAAGGCTGATTTTGCCGTTATTTAGGGCAAGAACCTTTACCTTTACAGTCTGTCCTACCTTAACATAATCACCAATTTCATTAATATAGGTATGTGCTACCTCTGAAATATGTACCATACCTGTCTGTGAATCGGGTAAATCGACAAATGCACCAAACTTTGTTATACCCGAAACCTTACCTTCTAAAATCATACCGACTTCAATTGCCATAAAAATTATTTACCCCTTAATTTATATTCTACCCTTTGACTTTACAAGAGCTATTCGCCCGAAACATTATAGAAAATTCTTTCGCCTTCGCTAACATAACCCATTTCGTTTTTGGCTATTTTCTCAATGTATTCTTTAAGCTGGTCGCCTGTGTAGCCTTTAACTTTATCCAAATATCTGGTCTGGATTTCAACCACATTAATCTGCTTATTAATCTCATCAAGTTCAGCTCTTTTGTCGGCTATCTGAATATTTTGATTAACTATAGTGATAACTGCGTAAAAAGCAAATCCGATAATTGCGAGATATAAAAGTACATATCTTCCTCGTTTTTTCTTTTTAGGTTCAATTTCCTTTATAGTTGTATTTTCGGCTTTACTTTCAGGATTAATCTGCGGTTTTTTCTTTTCCTTTTTCATTACTCGCCTTAACCTTTTTTCTTACCGATAAACCTATTCGTTTATTTCTAAATGTATCTATTTTCTTACTCATATTATACAATATATTGTTGCTGCTTTTCAATAGTTTTTTTGTAATTTTTTTAAATTTTGTTTTAATTTTTTGGATTATAACATTAATCGCATTTATTATTGGGCAATATATCCTTGAAATGAGTTTTCCGAGTGAAAACCTGTACGCCAAAAAGCCGCACAAAGCACCGAATACAATATAAATTCTGACATATCCGTACAGCATTGCAAGTGAATATAAAAACAGCGCAATACTTGCAATAAGCATAAAAATTATATCGGCAATAATAACTGCGGTTTTGGTACTTAAAAACGCTACTCTTATAAACTTAAATATGCCGTACAACATTCCAAGCCCTACGCCGAATAAAAGCGAATATAAAAAAGCTTGAGATTGAATATAAAAATCAATTTCCATAGCTCACCTATTTAAAAAGTTTAGAAAGTCTTGAGCGGGAATTATCATTGCCTATATACTGCATAGCATTTATTTTTCCGTCAATTGACACTTCACCCGATTCAAGATTCAATTTGTCAATATGCAGTCGTTCTCCCTTAATAATCAATCTGCCGCACGAGGTAAGTACAGACACCGTTTCTTCGTTAAAGCCACTTACATCTTCCGCACCCGTAAGCATAAGTTTACCTCGTGCATCAAGCATAAGAGTATGATTTTTTCCTTTTGGAATTTCACTCATAAAAATACCTCCGTATAAATGCTACTTAATTTATACGGAGATTAAAACAAAAATATTACATTTTCAATTAAACTACAGCCTCATACATTGTATCGGCTTCCTCTTTACGGACAACTTCCTTTACGGCTGTAACCTTTACTTTTACACTTCTTGAACCGAGAGTAATTTCGATTACATCTCCGACTTTTACATCGTATGACGCTCTCGCTTCTTTACCGTTCACGCTTACTTTACCTGCGTCGCAAGCCTCGTTAGCAATAGTTCTGCGTTTAATAAGTCTTGAAACTTTTAAATATTTATCAAGTCGCATTGTTTCACCTCCGACAAAAAAAGGAGCCGACAAACGCCGACTCCGAAAAATCAATTACTGATTTACAGTATCCTTAAATACCTTGCCTGCCTTGAAAGCCGGAACCTTAGATGCTGCGATTTCGATTGGATTACCTGTTCTTGGGTCGCTGCCTGTTCTTGCCTTTCTCTGGCGCTGCTCAAATGTACCAAAGCCTGCAATCTGTACCTTCTCGTCTTTGGCAACAGAGTCGATAATTGTATCAATAACTGCTGTAACTGCCTTTTCCGCATCTTTCTTAGTAAGACCGCTCTGCTCAGCAACAGCTGAAATAAGTTCTGTTTTGTTCATATCAATGGACCTCCAAATTATTCTTTTATTTTTACTTCATCCCAAAGGGAATCAAGCTCTGACAAAGTTGCGCTTTTCATATCAATTCCACGCTCTTTTGCAAGCGCTTCAACTTTTGAAAAACGACCTATAAACTTGTCGCACGCATCGTAAAGAGCGTGTTCACTGTCAATCTTTAACAGTCTTGCAACATTTACCGCAGAGAAAAGAACATCTCCGAGCTCTTCATACTGATTATCGGTATCACCCTTTGAGACAGCCTCTTTAAGTTCATCGCATTCTTCATAAAGTTTAGCGAGTGCATCTTCCGCATTGTTCCAGTCAAAACCGACCTTTGCGGCTTTCTGCTGAACCTTTGAACTTCTCATAAGTGAAGGCAAAGCCTTGGAAACGCTTTCCATTGCCTGTGTTTGAGTTTTCTGCTCTTTGGTCTGCATCTTTATAGCGTCCCAATTTTTGAGCACCTGTTCGGTAGTATCGGCATTTACATTGCCAAATACATGCGGATGACGGATAATAAGTTTTTTGCAAACGCCGTCACATACATCGTCAATATTAAATGTACCTTTTTCGCTTTCAATTTCAGAATGAAGAGCGACCTGTAAGAGCACATCTCCGAGTTCTTCCTTTAAAAGGTCATTATCCTCTGTATCAATAGCCTCAACAGCCTCATAGGTTTCTTCAATGAAGTTTGAACGGATAGATTTGTGAGTCTGTTCTCTGTCCCACGGACAACCGCCCGGAGCACGGAGAATTTTTACAATTTTAACTAAATCTTCAAATTTGTATTCCGACTTTTCTTTAAAATCCATTTCAATCTTCCTCTCAGGCAAAAGCTTTACTATGCAATATGTCGCAAGTAGTAAAAATTCGCAATCATACTTAATATTTTACCCAATAAGATGGAATTTTGCAAGTAGTTTTGCAATTTTTTCCCCTTTTGGCAAAAATTCTATTACTGTGGCAGTAAAAGTACGCAATATTAACAAAACAAAGATGTAAACGATGATTGCAGCAATAATTGCGCAGATTGTCGCAACTCTGTGCGGAGCAACCATAAGTACGCCTGCATTTACAAGATAAGCAGTCAATCCGCTTGCTACTGCGCCGATTAAAGGCTTGATTGTAGTAGTATAGAAGTTTATTCTTATTTTTGAATGTTTAATAAGCAGATAAATGCCTACAACACAAGACAAGAAGTAACCGATAAGCGAGCCAGCCGTTGCGCCCTGAATATTGATGGAAGGAATACTTACAAACATCCATGTAATACCGATTTTTACAACCATACCGAACGCATACAACTTCATAGGAAGATCTGTTCTGCCTATGCCCTGCAGCATACTGCAAATAGGTGTTTCAATAGCCGCAAAAATAGTTGTAAGTCCCATAAGCATAAGTACATTACCGCCGATAGCGGCAATAGACTCACTTGTATAAATAAATGACATAATCGGATGTGCAAGTACACAAAGACCTATACCCATCGGAAGAGTAAATATCATTGTCATACCGAATACAGTTTCCATTGAAGTTTTAAGGACTTTCTTGTCGCCCTTTGTCCATGCACTTGTAACATTAGGCATGGCACTTGAACCGAATACCTGTGTAACCGCAGTTACAAGCTGCATAAGTTTAAGTGCTGCCGCATAACAACCCCAAAGTTTAGTGTGAATTGTAATAGGGTCGTTTACAATTGATTCGGTAAAACCGTATTTGCCATACTGGTCAATAAGTGCCTGTGGATTAGTTACCGCAAGTTCTTTGAGTACACGCTGAATAATAATCTGGTCAATAAGCGAACCCATACTCATTATGAAAGCACCCATTGCTGTGGGCACGGCAGTTTTTACCATAAGTATAAATGTTTCTCTCTTTGTGCGTGCATCAAGAGAATTTTCGTAATATTCTTCGGGTATTCCGTCACCGCCGATTTTAAAGCGGAGCAATAAGAATACAAAAGCCATAAAGCTGCCCGAAGAAATACCGCAGATAGCACCTGCTACGGAAAACGCAAGAATTGTATTCATTGCGTCATACTGCGATTCAAAAGTAAACCAAAGGAACGCTCCTGTAGCATTATATTGGTCCATACCGAATTTCATAACGAGGTATGCAAAAGTAAGACCAAGAATAAGTTTTACGCCTGACTCGATTATTTCAGAGATTGCAGTCGGGAACATATTTCTCTGTCCCTCAAAATAGCCTCTGTAAATAGAAACAAGACAGCCGAAAAGAATAGTCGGAGCAAGGCAAAGCATTGCATAAATCGAATACGGAGAATCAATTATTCTTACATAAATAAAACTGCCTGCAATCATTATCATAAATGACACAATGCCGACTATTGAAAAAAACGGAATTGATACCTTATGTATCAGCTTGACATCCTTGTATCTTTTTTGAGCTATACTCTCTGATACAAGTCTGGAAATTGCAATAGGAAGTCCTCCTGTAGCAACCGTAAATATAACAACAAAAATTTCGTATGCGTTGCTGAAAAGACCCGAACCCATTGTAGCGTATTCTTCGCCAAACATAGAGTAAATGTTTGTAAGAAGTACCTGGTCAAGAAGTCCGATGATTTTTACAACAACCATACTCAGCGTAAGTATTGCCGCACCTTTTAAAAAGGAATGAGAAATATTTTCCTCCGCATTACTTATCGCATTGTATTTTTTAGACAAATTAAATCACCCATTACCAAATTATCAAAATAAAATCAAATATTAAAGCTGTGCTTTATCTTCATCAAGCTTTGCGCCGCAGCTGTTGCAGAACTTTGAATTTTCAGGAATATCACTTCCGCATTCAGGGCAATAAGTAACACTTTTTGTTGCTGAAATGCTATCGTTGATAAGATCAAGATTTTCTTTAAGTTCTGTAATTTCAGCGGATTTTTCTTTGATTTTGTCTGACAAATCAGTACCGTGTACCACACTTTTGTAAGTGAGCGCACCAAGTTCTTTAAGTTTGGTGTTAATTTCCGCTCTGATTTCAGCCGCAACAATTTTTTGCTTTGAATTGTCATAAACATCAGACGCTTTTTTAGAAACAACAGACGCCGCTGCCTTTGCATTTACAATAACATCGTCTAAAATACCGTCGAATTTTCCCATATCAGTCATACCTTTCTATATAATATATCTGTGCTATTATAGCATTATTGCACGGGATTAGCAACAAATTTATTGTGTATAAAATGCCGAAATTGCATTTTTTCTTTTTATCATTTCCTCGAATCTGTCAATATATTCATACGGATACTTAAAGTTAAATATGCGTTCGAGATAGTCGGGATTATTTCTCTTGAGTTTGGTAACAGCACCCGAACCGCAGCCAAGAATTGTATGGGTTTCGTCCATAACATAAACATTGTAAAGACTTTCATAGCCTTTTTTAGACCAACCGACATTTTCAAGGTTGCCTGCCATTCTGCTCTGTCTGTACAGATAATACGGAATGTAATTCTTTTTCAAAAGTTCATTTTGATTATATTCGAGCATTTTCCTTGTGGTTTCTGCGCCTTCTCTGTCAATCGTAACACCTTTTTCGGTAAGTGTGGAACTTCGTTTCATACTGAGAGTGTGCACTGTAATACATTCGGCGTCAAGTGCAAGAATACCGTCAACCGAATTTTTAAAACTTTCGTATGTATCTGTCGGCAAACCTGCGATAAGGTCGGTATTTATATTTGTAAAACCGCATTTTCTTGCAAGAGCAAAAGCGTCAAAAAACTGCTGTACAGTATGTTTTCTGCCTATCTCACGCAAAACATCGTCATTTAATGTCTGTGGATTTATGCTTATTCTGTCAACATTATTTTCTTTTAAAGCCTTTAACTTTTCGGCAGTAATTGTATCGGGTCTGCCTGCCTCAACCGTAAATTCTCTGCAAGCTGACATATTGAAATTACCGTTTACAGTACCGATTACCTTTGAAAGCTGTTCTGCCGAAAGAGTAGTCGGTGTGCCGCCGCCAAAATACACGGTTTCAAGTCTTAGTCCGAGTTTATTGGCGATTTCGGCTGTAAGTTTAATCTCCTCGCAAAGTAAATCGGCATATGGGTCTACAAGTTTTTTTGCTCTTTCTATAGATGACATTACAAACGAACAATAACTGCATCTTGACGGGCAAAAAGGAACACCCACATATAAACTGAAAGAATCGGGCTTGGAAAGCTCAATGATTTTTCTTTCATTTTCCTCTGTCATTACGGCAAGGTCGAGTTTTTCGGGACTTGCATAGTAGTCGTTTGCAAATATTTCTTTAGCCTTTTCAAAGCCCTGCTCATTTGAAACATTCCTAAAAAGTTTTATAGGACGAACACCCGTAAGCAAACCCCAAGGTTGATTTATTCCTGTAAATTCACACAAAAGTTTATAAAGCATCTGTGCAAGCGAAAGTTCCTTTTCATTATCTTCGCCTGTATTTTCAGTATTCAGAGATTTATTGAAATCTCCTGCCTTTACCTCAACTGTCAGTTTATCCGACATTTCGGTATATATATACGGCTCTTCCTTACGCTCGCATTCACGCACAACCGTTATTTTTTCATTAGGAAAAAACAATCTTGCCACATTTTCAAGTTCATAGTGAAAGCCATGATTAATTACATATAAATTCATATCAAACCCTGCTCATTAAAGGATTATATTTTTTCTCGTGGTCGAGAGTAGATGTCGGGCCGTGACCCGGGATTACGAGATAATCACCCTCAAGCTGCTTTAGCTTTTTAATAGAGTTTACCATATCATTGTTATTGCCTGTCGGTAAATCGGTTCTGCCGTATGATTCGCAAAACAATGTATCACCGCAAATCAAAAGTTTATCTGTTATATAGCATCCGCAGCCCTTTGTATGCCCGGGTGTGCTGATATACTTCACCTTAGTTTCGCCAATCATAAAGGTATCGCCGTCCTCAAGATAAACGTCTGCTTTAAACGGCTCAAGGTTTATATTATGAAAAGCGGTAAGATTAAGTGTTGAATCGGAAAGAAACTCTGCATTTGCTTTACCCGTTATAATCATTGCACCAAACATATCCGCAAGCTGTTTTGCGAATGTTATGTGGTCATAATGACCGTGAGTAAGCAAAACGTAGGTGAGTTTTCCGCCATCTGCGTTTATCTGTTCAATAAGTTTATCTGACTTTGCACCGGGGTCCACAACTGCGTTACAGCCTGTTTCCTTGTCAATAAGATATACGCAATTTGTAGCCAAATCGGTAACATTAAAAATTTTATAATCTATCATTTTCATTACCTGCTTGTATTGTTAATATTTTAAATCACGGGTGTCAATATCAATGGTAACAGGGCCGTCATTAAGCAAAGATACTTTCATATCGGCACCGAATATTCCCTTTTCTGCCTTACGAACACCGTTTTCGAGCATCTTTTTACAAAAATATTCATATAAAGGCTCTGCAATATCGGGCTTGGCGGCTTTCATAAAATTTGGTCGTCTGCCGTGCGAACAATCTGCATAAAGCGTAAAATTTGAAATAACAAGCACTTCACCGTCAATATCCGCAAGCGACAGATTCATTTTATCGTTTTCGTCGGTAAATACCCGCAAAGTTGCAATCTTTGACGAAAGTGCGTCTGCCTCTTTTTCGGTATCACCCTCCGCAACACCGAGCAAAATTAAAAATCCGTTGTCAATCTTACCGACTGTATTGCCGTCAACCTTTACTTCCGCAAAAGTAACTCTTTGTAATATTGCTTTCATATTATAACCTCTTAATCTCAATAATTCCGCTGATGTCAGAAAGTTTTGAAATTACACCTTTAAGGTGATTTTTACCTGTAACATCAATAGTAGCGGTTACCATAGCTTTGCCGTCACCGACTTCTCTTGAATTAAGAGAATGAATAAAGATGTGCATATTTGAAAGTTTGATTGTTACATCTGCAAGAAGTCCTGTTCTGTCGGTAGCAATAATCTGCAATGTACTGCGGAATGCCTCTCCTGCCTTGTCTTCCCAATAACAGCTTACCCATCTTTCAGGTTCTTCGCAGTTATTAAGATCCTTAGGAACATTTGTACATTCCCTCTTATGGATTGATACTCCGTAACCTCTCGTAATATAACCTATAATCTCATCGCCCGGCAAAGGATTACAACAATTTGAGAACTTAACCAGAACATCGTCTGTACCCTCAATTACAACACCCGAAGATGCCTTTGGCTTTTTACGGGGAGCTTGCGGAACTTCGATTTTTTCTATATCTGCGGCATAGGTTTTCTGGTATTCTTCCTTAATTCTCGGCATAACTTTCCAAAGCTGAATACCACCGTAACCAATTGCGGCATAAACATCATCGAGAGTTACATACTGCTTTTTCATAAGCATTTTTTCAATAAACTCAACAAACTCTTCATCGGAAAGATTAATGCCGTTGCGCTTAAATTCTTTTTCAAGCATCTGCTTACCTTCGGCAATGTTTTCGTCACGCTTTTCGTGCTTATACCACTGACGAATTTTTGACTTTGCAGAAGCAGTCTTACAAATATCTATCCATGCTTTATTAGGATGCTCTTCTTTTTGAGTAATAATCTCGCAGATTTCACCCGTTTTTAATTTATAGTCAATCGGCACGATTTTTCCGTTTACTTTAGCGCCGACCATTCGGTGTCCTACCTGTGTGTGAATAATATAGGCGAGGTCAATAGGGGTTGAACCGTTCGGTATAACCATTACATCGCCCTTTGGTGTAAATACATAAACATCGTTTTCTTCAAAGTCATTTCTGATATTCTTTGCAATATCCGTTACATCTTCGGCTTCAAGCTGATCGAGAATCATATTTTTGACTTTCTCGATGTTTTCGGCAAGGCGGGTACTTTCGCCTTTTCCGCCCGCACCCATACCGAGTTTATACTTCCAGTGCGCTGCGATACCGTATTCGGCGGTGTAGTGCATTTCCCATGTTCTTATCTGAACTTCAAAAGGAATGGCTCTTTTGTCAAGTACGGTTGTGTGCAATGACTGATACATATTCGGCTTAGGCATAGAAATATAATCTTTAAAACGGTTCGGAATAGGTTTAAAAATATCGTGAACTACGCCGAGTACATTATAACAATCCGATACGGTATCTACAATTACACGCACTGCAAAGACATCAAAAATTTGGTCAATAGTTTTGCCCTGCATAAATGTTTTGCGGTAAATACTGTAAACACTCTTTACTCTGCCGCTTATGTAAACATTTTTTATTATATTATTTGTTTTTTCAAGAATTTGATTTTTTATAGATTCAATAAACTTGTCACGGTCGTTTTCCGAAAGGCTGATAGCATCTTCAATCTCCTTGTAACCAATCGGGTCAAGGTACTGCAAAGACAAATCCTCAAGCTCGTCTTTTATGGTTTTGATACCGAGGCGGTGAGCAATAGGAGCATATACCTGCATATTTTCGTGAGCCTTATCTCTTCTGCTCTGCTCAGGCATACAGCTTATTGTACGCATATTATGCAAACGGTCGGCAAGTTTAATAATAATTACTCTGATGTCGTTTGCCATTGCAATAAGCATTTTTCTGATGTTTTCTGCCTGTCTTTGCTCTCTTGAAGAAAAAGCGATTTTTGAAATCTTGGTAACACCGTCAATCAGCCTTGCAACATCCGCACCGAAAAGTTTTTCAACTTCCTCAAGCGTTGTAGGAGTATCCTCAACAACATCGTGAAGAAGTGCGGCGCAGATTGCGTCTGTATCCATACCGAGTTCGGCAAGAATACAGGCAACGGAAGTCGGGTGCAGAATATAAGGAATGCCCGACACTCTTCTTTGGTCGCCATGAGCCTTTTCGGCAAACTTGTATGCTTTTGTAATTTTGTCAATATCATATGTACTGTTTGACTGGCCAAGCAACTTTACAAGCTCGTTGAAATCCTGATAATGTGCTATTCCTGAATATTTACTCATTACTGCATCCCCCTCAATTTTATAACCGTATCGGCTGAATTAAGATCAACCTTTTGCGACACTTCGGAAACTCTGATTTGTGCGCTGTTTATTCCTTCAATCACCTCAATAAGCGACAGTTCGCTCATTGCGTCAAGAATAATCCTGATTTTTCCGATAGACAATTTATAATCAAGTTTATGTACAAGCGTTTCGATAGGATAGGCATAGCCTCCCGATTTTCTTAAGAATACATATAGTATTGCAAAATCTTCACGAGTAGGCAAAAGATCGGTTATTTGAGCATTTGTAAGATTTAAACCGAGTTTAAAATCTTCGTAGTTCCTCTGACTTTGCAAGAAGTCTTTGGTATCAAGCACTGACGGTTTTATTTCCTTTAATATTATGGAAACATTGCGTTGACCGTTAAATTCGTTTATATCGAGCGTAACCGCAAGGTCAAGTACATCTCCTACTTTATAAGGAAATTCCTGTTGCGTGGTAAAGAAATTCATAACCGATACTGTCGAATTATTGCGTTTAAACTGCAGCCTTAAATGCTTATTTTGTGACAGCGGAGTAATCTGTGAAAGAGTCATTTTATACAACCCGACAAGCGGTGTAGGATTACCCGCACCGTAAGGAGCAAGATACGCAAGCGGTTCAACAAGCTGAACGCTTATTAAAGCAGGATTTAACCTGCAGTCAATATTACACGCATTAAATGGCATATTTTCCTGCTTAAGGGCATATTCGTTAATTCTTTGGCGGAACAATTCAATATTTTTGCTTTTTAGTGAAAGTCCTGCCGCCATAGGGTGACCACCGCAATGTGTAAGTAAATCCGAGCAGGCAAAAACCGCGTCACAAAGAGAAAATCCCTCAACACTTCTGCCCGAGCCCTTTGCCTCTTCTCCGTCACGGGAAATAATAACAGTAGGCTTACCGAAAAATTCTTTGACCTTTGCCGCCACGATTCCGATAACACCCTGATGCCAACCCTCGCCGTCGATAACAAGCACACGGTCATTTGTAATATGAGGATTTGCTTTGACCATTTCGTCAATCTTCATTAATATATTTTTTTCGATTTCCTTACGCTCGTTGTTATCTTCATTAAGCTGTTTTGCAATACTCATTGCCTCGTTTTCATCATCGGTCAGCAGCAGTGAAACCGATTTTCCCGAAAAGCCGAGCCTGCCGACCGCATTTATTCTCGGAACAAGTGTAAACGATACATTGCCCGAAGTAATCTTTTTGCCGGCAATTCCTGCGGTTTCAATAAGAGCATTAATACCTGCTCTGTCGCTTTCCTGAATACTAACAAGTCCACGCTTGACAAACACTCTGTTTTCGCTTTTTAATTCCACAATATCTCCGACTGTTCCTATACAGAGCAGGTCAGAGTAATTGTCAAGCAGGGACGATACATCGCAGTTTTCGCCCTCAAGCGCCATAACCAATTTAAAGGCTACACCGACACCCGAAAGCATTTTGTACTTACTCGGGCAGTCGGATTGATGCATATCGATTACCGCAACAGCATTGGGTATTTTTCCCGTCGGTTGGTGGTGATCAGTAATTACAGTGTCAATACCGAGAGAATTTGCATAATCAATTTCTTCCACAGCGGCTATTCCGTTATCGACGGTAACAATCAACTTTACTCCCTTTTCAGCGAGAATATCAATTGCGCCTTTATTCATTCCGTAACCTTCTGTTTCTCTTGACGGAATATAGTACATAGCGTTTGCACCGACCGTTTCAAGATAAGAGTACAAAAGTGCCGTAGAAGTGACGCCGTCCGCATCGTAATCTCCGTAAACGCATATAAGCTCATCATTGTCAATTGCAGATAAAATTCTGTCAGCACCTTTTTTCATATCTTTAATTTCAAAAGGTGATGCAATAACGCTGTCGTTCTGCAAAAAATCCTCGATTTCCTCTCTTTTTGTAATGCCTCTGATCTGCAACAACATTGCAAGTATTGGAGGTAATCCGTATTCTGTTTGTATTCTTTTTGCTTCATCCTTGTTGATTTCGGATACTATCCAATTCTTCAAAATGCCATTCTCCTTAATTACCTTTTAACTGCCGCTTACAAAATTTCACTCTCTTTAAGCATTGATTCGGCATGTGCAAGCGCTGCGTCTGTAATATTTACGCCACCTATTATTCTTGCAAGTTCATGCTTTCTACCGTCAAAGTCAAGCAGCTTTACCTGCGTAAATGTTCTGCCGTCCTCGACCTGTTTGCTTATAAGATAATGAGCGTCGGCAAGCGCCGCAAGCTGTGCCTGATGTGTTACGCAGAGCACCTGACTGCTTTTTGAAACTTCTTTGAGTTTTAATCCGACCTTTTGAGCGGCTGAACCCGAAATACCTGTATCGACCTCATCAAAAATCAAAGTATCTATATCTTCTGTGCTTGCAAGCACTGTCTTTATTGCAAGCATCATTCTTGAAAGCTCACCGCCCGAGGCAATCTTTGCAACCGGTCTTGGCGGTTCGCCGGGGTTTGCGGAAATAAGAAATTCTACCTTGTCTGTTCCTTTTTCGTAAAAGTCTGTATTTTCAAATTGAGTTACTATCTGAACATTCGGCATATTTAAAAAGCTCATTTCTTCACGCACTCGTTCAGAAAACACTTTTGCCGTCTTTTTACGGATTTCACTAAGCTTTTGTGCCGCAACAAGTGCGTTGTTCTCAGCCTCTTTATAGTCCGCCTCAAGCTGATCTCTGTTCTTATCATAGCTTAAAAGTTCTTCAAGTCTTGTCTGCATTTTTTCGGCAAGTGCAGGTAATTCATTACATTCGCAGCCGTACTTTCTTGTAAGACGATTTAACAAATCAAGTCTTTCATCAATTTCTTCAAGCCTTTGCGGATCGCTTTCAACCGAATCGGCGGCATCGGAAATCGACTCTATACAATCTCTCAGGTTATAATAAACATCCGTGATGCTCTCGGAAATACTTTCATAATCCGCATTGAGTGACGCCGCTCTCTGAATATAATTCATCGCACTTTCAACAGCCTCAATACCGCCTGCGGTTCTTTCATCTCCGTCAAGAAGCTCTCTCGAATCATTAAGCAGAGTAAAAATCTTTTCGGAATTCATCAGAATAATGCGTTCGTTTTCAAGCTGTTCTATCTCATCGGGCTGAACATCGGCATTGAAAAGCTCTGTTGTCTGATAGGTAAGCAAATCAATTTCGTGCAATCTTGCAGACTCATCTGAATTAGCCTCGTTAAGCTGCTTTTTCAGTGTCTTATACTTTTTATATTTTTCTCGGTAATCTTCAAGCTCGTTTTTTAATTCGCCAAAGCTGTCGATATAATCTATATGTGTATCAGGCGAAAAAAGTTCGTAACTTTCGTGCTGACCGTGAATATTAATAAGATTTTTCGCAACCTCTTTTAATACAGTAACACTCGCAGGTCTTGCGTTGATTTTACAACTGCTTTTTCCCGTTGCGGAAATCGTACGCTGCAATATTAAAGTATCGTCATCTTCATTGTTGTATCCAAGTTCCGCAAGCTTTGCTTTTACGGTATCGTTTACATCATCAAATTGTGCGGTTACAAGCGCTGTTTTTGCGCCGGTACGCACAAGCTCCTTTGAAGTACGCTGTCCCATAATAGCGTTGATTGAATCTATAATAATACTTTTACCTGCACCGGTTTCACCTGTAAGTACATTAAGTCCCTGCGAAAAGTCAATTGAAGTCTTTTCGATAACCGCTATATTTTCTATATATAAAGTTGTAAGCATATAACATCATCCCTGTTCAGAGCAGCTTTTTAAGCTCCTCGGTAAGATTAACTGCGTCATTTACGGTACGGCAAGCAACAAAAATAGTATCGTCGCCTGCAATAGTTCCTACAATTTCCGAGTGGTCAAGTGAATCAAGCGAAGTACAAACCGCCTGTGCCATACCTACCATAGTTCTTATAACAACAATGTTTTGAGCCGCGTCTATGGAATTTACGGCTGTGGAAAACATTGACTTAAGACTTGATTTTTTTTCATTTTGATTTTTTGCGGGTGACATATAACGGTATTTTCCGTCTGAATCAAGTGCCTTTACAAGGCGAAGGTCTTTTATATCTCTTGAAATTGTCGCCTGCGTAGCCTTGTAACCGTCACGCTTAAGGCAATTAAGAAGATCATCTTGAGTTTCTATAGACTGTTCTGAAATAAGCTCAAGTATTCTTGCGTGTCGTCCTGATTTCATTACATTTCCCTCTCTTTCAGCTTTTCGTTAAGCAGCTTAAAGAAATTACGCTTTCTCAACGAAATAAGCTCAAGACAAAGCTCTGATTTTTTGATTTTGACTGTGTCTTCCGAAAGAATATCAACATTTTTTTCGCCGTCAACAGTAAGTAAGCAGCAGCAATCGGCAGGAATTTGAACCGTAACCGCAAGACTTGCACTGCCGTCAAACAAGACCGAGCGTGAATGTAATGAATGAGGACAGACAGGAGTGGCAATAATGCAGTCCGTCTGCGGTGCAACTATAGGACCGCCTGCCGAAAGAGAATAAGCCGTTGAACCTGTAGGGGTAGCAAAAAGCAAACCGTCGGCTCTGTATTTTGCAATCCATTCATCATCCAGATACAAATTAATATCAATTATTTTTGAAAACTGACCTCTTGCAATTACAGCGTCATTTACCGCAAGATAATGCTTTGTTTCACCGTCTTTGTTTACCTCGACATCAAGAAGTATTCTTTTTTCTGTTGTATATTCTTTATTTACAAGTTTTTTTAATCTGCCGATATCATCGGGTTCAAGGTCTGCGGCAAAACCGAGCCTGCCTACATTTACGCCTATAAGCGGAACATTATTTACCGCAGCATATTTTGCGGCATGAATAATAGTACCGTCACCACCCGCCGTAACCGCCGCATCGCAACAGCCGAAAAGCTCGTCAATGGTATCGACATAACTTATATTTATTCCTTTATAAAAAGGTTTACATTCGCTGAGCATAACTACATCAGCGTTTTCTCCAAGAAAAAGTATTGCTATCTCTTTTGCACAGGAAATTGCTTTTTCCTTGCTGAGATTAACCACTACAGCTATTTTCATAACTGCCCTTCCTTTCTTGTACAGGCAATAATATCTTATTGCTTATTTATCAAGCTGACTATGAGAATTTTTGACAAGTTCTTCAGGAGTAATCTCTGTATATGACTTGGGGTCATCACTCTTTCTCAAGTGAATGAGATACTCTATATTGCCCTCCAGACCTTTGATCGGTGAATAATCAAGATTTAAAACATCAAAGCCGTTTTCAAGGCAGAAATTAAAAATATTCCGTACAACTTCAATATGCACGGCAGGATCACGCACAACGCCCTTTTTGCCTACCTTTTCTCTGCCTGCCTCAAACTGTGGCTTAATAAGGCAAACAGCCTGTGCGTTTTCAGCCATAAGTTGCCTTGCCACAGGTAAAATAAGTTTGAGAGAAATAAAAGAAACATCAACCGAGAAAAAGTCAATTTCATCAGGCACTTGCTCCCTTGTAACCTTTCTCATATTTGTGCGTTCAAGGTTTACAACCCTTTCATCGTTTCTGAGTTTCCAAGCAAGCTGACCGTAACCTACATCAATGGAATAAACTTTCTTTGCGCCGTTTTGCAGCATACAGTCGGTAAATCCGCCTGTCGAAGCACCTATATCCATAGTGATTTTTCCGTTTAAGTCAAAATCAAAATTATTTATAGCTTTTTCAAGTTTCAGTCCGCCACGGCTTACATATTTTTGAGTTGAGCCACGCACTTCAATTTTGCAGTTTTCGTCATAGCTCTGACCGCATTTGTCGGCTTTCTGGTTATCCACATATACCTGACCTGCCATAATTACAGCTTTTGCTTTTTCACGGCTGTCAGTAAATCCGTTTTCATATACGAGTATATCAAGTCTTTTTTTCATTATCTGTTTCCAATCCTGTCAAGGTCTTCCAAGACTACATCAGCCATACCCTCTGCATCGAGTTTGAGCATATGCAAAGCCTCGGATACCGACATCTGTTTTACAAATTTATCGCCAATGGTTTTTATATGATAACAGCCGTTAAACTGTCTTGCAAGCAAAGCATCACCGAAATTTCTGGCAACACTGCCTGTTTTTATTCCCTCTTCAAAAAACCACACCGTATTAAATTCGGTTGCAAAATCAAATGCCGACGGGTCAATCGGTTTGATTTTACAAAGTTTTAAAATACAAACTTCTATGCCTTTTTCCGCAAGCATTTCTTTTGCTTTGCAGGCATAAGAGAATAATCTGCCGTAAGTGATAATCAGCTTGCCGCAATCTTTGTTGCCGTAAACATCATAAGTAATGCTTTCTTCGCCAAAATCATCGGGCTTATAAAGTTCACCGCCACGAGGGTATCTTACGGCGGCAACATTGTTGCAAACATAAATTGCGGAATTAAGCGCACATTTCAGTCCGTCAAAATATGTCGGAGAAAAAATTGTGACATTCGGAATTGAATTAAGCATAGATACATCAAATACGCCCTGATGTGTTTCGCCGTCATCACCGACAATTCCCGCTCTGTCAATAGCAAGCACAATGTGCAGTCCGCTCATTGCCGCATCGTGTATAATCTGGTCATATGACCTCTGTAAAAATGTCGAATAAACCGCAAATACGGGACGCATACCCTTTGAGGCAAGTCCGCACGCAAAAGTCACGGCGTGTTCTTCCGCAATTCCGACATCAAAAAATCTTTCTTTATGATAGATAGAAAATTTCTCAAGTCCCGTTCCCTTTGCCATTGCGGCGGTAATAGCACAGATTTTTTTATCTTTTTCCGCAAGTTCACAAAGTGTGTTACCGAATTCAGCAGAAAATCCTTTATGAGAAGATATAGGTTCGCCCGAATCAATATCGAATTTGCCGATTCCGTGGAAAGTGCCCGGATTTTCTTCGGCAGGTAAATATCCCTTGCCTTTCTTAGTAACAACATGCAAAAGTACGGGTGAATTGATTTTCTTTGCGGCTGAAAGTGCATTTTCGAGTTCCGGTATATCGTGACCGTCAATAGGACCGATATATGTAAAGCCAAAGCAATCAAACAAAGTGTTTTTATACACAAGATTTTTAATTTTTGACTTACTTCTTCTTAAAAATGCGCTTATCGGTCTGCCGAACAGAGGAATTTTAGAAAGCACCTTTTCCGTATTTTTCTTTACTCTTATATACCACGGCTGTATTCTTACTGTGGTAAGATATCTCGGAAAAGCACCGACATTTTTAGAAATTGACATTTTATTGTCATTAAGAATAACAATAAAATTCTTTTTGAATCGTCCGGCATTGTTCATTGCCTCAAAAGCAAGTCCGCCCGTAAATGAGCCGTCACCGATTACGGCAACCGTATGGCTCTGATCTCCGCTTAACATCTTTGCTCTTGCAATACCGTATGCCGCAGAAATAGATGTACTGCTGTGGCCTGTATTAAAATCATCATACTTGCTTTCACTGCGTTTAGGGAAACCCGAAATGCCGCCTTTTTGGCGCAATGTATAAAAATCGTCAAATCTTCCCGTAAGCAATTTATGAGTATAACTCTGATGTCCCACGTCCCATACAATGCTGTCTTTGGGCAAATTAAAAGTTCTGTGGAGTGCCACGGTAAGTTCCACAACGCCTAAATTCGGAGAAAGGTGACCGCCGTTGAGCGATACGGTTTCAATCAATTTTTCTCGTATTTCACTGCATAATTTCGCCAAATCTTTTTCATCAAGCCTTTTTACATCGGCAGGCGATTTTATTTTTGACAGTAACTCATAGTCACCCATTTTCTCCCTCCTTATCCTTTTTCATTTTCATAATAAATTATTTTTTACGGCTTGCAAGGTAATCCGCAAAATCGCACAAAGCCGTTGTATCACCGTCAAAAGCATTAAGAGCCGTTTTTGCCTTATCTGTAAGTTCAGCAACAAGTTCTCTGCACTTTTCTATACCGAGAAGCGACACATATGTTGACTTAGCGTTTTCGTTGTCACTGCCTACAGGTTTTCCGAGTTCTTCGTCAGTGGAAGTAACATCAAGAATATCGTCCTGAATCTGGAAAGCAATACCTATACACTCGCCGTATTCAGATGCTGATTTTGTAAGTTTATCATCAGCATTCGCAGAAATACATCCAAGCTCACAAGCCGCCTTTATAAGACAAGCTGTTTTTTTATAATCCATTTCTCTCAACACTTCAATCGGTGCTGATTTATTTTCATTAATAATGTCAATAACCTGACCGCCGACCATACCTCTTGCACCGCAATAAGCCGCAAGGGTATTTACAGCTTTACAACACGCAGCAGCCGAACTTTGGCTGATTGCCTTGTCGCTTGTCATAATTTCAAAAGCGAGCGACTGCAATGCATCTCCCGCAAGCAAAGCAATATCTTCACCGTACACCTTATGATTTGACGGTTTGCCTCTGCGCATATCGTCATTATCCATACAAGGCAGATCATCGTGAATAAGCGAATATGTGTGTATCATCTCAACCGCACAAGCAAAAGGTACCGCAGCCTCGGTCTTGCCATTGCAAAGTTCGTTAAAACTGAATACAAGATTAGGTCTTACTCTTTTTCCGCCTGCCTCAAGGCTGTATTTCATAGACTCGATAAGTTCTTTTTCTCTGCAATTTAAGTCAGGCAAATAATCATAAAGAGCCTGTTCGGTTTGTTTTATATAATCAGTCATTATTCATCACCGTCTGTAGTACAAATATTATTTAACTTTGTATTAATATCTTCAATTTTGCCTTTGCTTTCCGAAAGTTCCTGCATACAAAAAGCAAGTAATTCGCAAGCCTCTGTGTAGCAATCAACACTTTCTTTGAGCGGAAGTTGTGAATTTTCAAGTTTAGCCACAACCTCGTCAAGTTTAGCGTCAGCTTGTTCAAAAGTTAATTTTTTATTCATTATTCAAGATCCTCTGCATATTCAAGTAATCTGTTCATTCTGTGGTTTGCGCCGCTGCGGCTTATCGGCACAGAAAGGTTTTGTCCCAAATCTCTCAGCGACATTTCGGGATTTTCAAGTCTTAACACGGCTATTTCTCTTAAATCGTCGGGCAAAGACTCTATTCCCTTTTTGTCTTTGATTTTTTGTATCGCCGCAAGCTGCTTTGCGGAAGCAGACGCAATTTTGGTTATATTGGCAACCTCACTGTTTATGCGCCTGTTAATGTTATTGCGCACCTGTTTTACAGCCTTTGTACCCATAATTTCCATAGCACAATTTGTTGCGCCTATGTATGTAAGCAAATCACAAATTTGCTCACTGCCTTTAAAATAGACAACATAACTGCCGTTGCGCACAACTGTTTTCGGCGTAAAATCACATTCGGGTATTTCCGAAAGAATTTTACACAAATCGACCGACAGATTTTTATGCGGCACACAAAACTCGGCGTGGTAACTTTTCATTGGGTCAGACACCGAACCGCAGCCCTCAAAAGCTCCTCGTAAAAAAGCCGCCACAAGTTCGTCACAGCTTATATTGGCTCTGTTTACTCTTAGCGATATATCATTGTCGTGATGACCGTAATCATCAAAAATTCTTAAACAGTCATCGGCATTTATAAGTGAAATTTTAGAAAGGTGATGCTCTGTGGTTCTGACACGCAAAGTGGTTTCTTTTTCGATAATCGGCATATAAAGTTCTTCAAGCAAATCTGTCACTTTTTTAGAAACATCACTGTTTTCGGTTGTAAGAACAATTTTATCTTTTTTAAATACCTTAGAGAAAATAAGTAGGCCGTAAAGCTCTGCCTTTTTTTGTTCGGTATCTACAGCATTAACAGAGCAAAGCTCCTTTTTAACTTCGGAGGAAAACGACACTATTTACACCTCGTTATTTTTTTACATCTCTGTGCTGTACAATGCACTTGTAACCTTTTTCCATAAAATAGTTATCAAGCAATTCCGCAATTGTAACACTGCGGTGCTTGCCGCCTGTACAGCCTATGCCGACTACAAGCTCGCTTTTGCCTTCTTTAAGATACAAAGGCAATGAATAGTCAAGCCAGTCAATAAGTCTTTTTACAAATTCCTGTGTTTCTTCACTGTCAAGCACATAGTCCTGAATACATTTTTCAAGTCCCGTATGTTCCTTAAGTTCCGCAATATAAAACGGATTCGGCAAACAACGAACATCTATAATCAAATCAGATTCAAGGGGAATACCGTACTTAAATCCAAAAGACATAAAAGTAATCATAATACTGTTGGAGCTGTTCTCAAGAAACATCGAAATAATGCGTTCTCTAAGCTGTTTAATTGACATAAATGTCGTATCAATACTGTAATCAGCAAGTGTTTTTACGGGAACAAGCAATCTTTGCTCTTCCTTTACGGCGGCGGCAACAGAGCCGTCCTTAAGTCTTTCGGTAAGCGGATGTCTTCTTCTTGTTTCTTTATAGCGCACAATAAGGCTGTCGACTTTTGCGTCAATATAAAGAATACTTACGCCCTCGTTATTTTTCTTGAAGTTTTCAAGGTCGTCGTACATAACCTCATAATCGCCGTTGCCTCTGACATCAACCACAACCGCAACTCTTTTCATTGCTTTGTCCGAAGAATCTTTGCAAAGTTTGTATAATGTCTGTAAAAGTGAGGTGGGGATATTGTCAACGCAGTAGTATCCTATATCCTCCATAATGTGCAGCGCACTTGTTTTGCCTGCACCCGACATACCCGAAATAATTACAAATTCCATAATATCAACTTCCTCTATTACGCCTTAATTATTGCATAAATAATTATTTTCAAAGCATTATCAATTCACATTCAAGATCATAACCTGTTTCTTTTTTAACAGTTGTCTGAATTTGAGAAATAAGCTCTTTTACATCTTTAGCAGTGGCATTGCTTTTATTAATAATAAAGCCTGCGTGTTTTTCCGATACTTCGGCACCGCCGACACCCTTACCTTTAAATCCGCACTGTTCTATCAAAGCACCTGCGTAATTTCCCTCGGGTCGCTTGAAAACACTGCCCGCACTCGGAAATTCAAGCGGCTGTTTATCAATTCGTCTGCTCATAAAATCGTCCATTCTGTGACGAATATCATCGGGATTATCACTCTTAAGTTTGAGTGTAATGCCTGTGATTATGCAGTTATTTTTACGGTAAGCACTTGTGCGATAGCCGAATTCAAGATTTTCTTTATCAATTCTGCCGATAGCGCCGTCATCTGTAATATGATTTACCGACACGACAACATCTTTCATTTCTCCGCCGTAAGCGCCCGCATTCATAAATGCCGCACCGCCTACAGAGCCCGGAATTCCCCACGCAAACTCAAGTCCGGAAAGACTGTTGTTAAGCGCAAATTTACAAAGAGCAGCAAGTGTAGCGCCTGCGCCGCAATAAACGGTTTCGCTGTCTATCATTCTTATCTCTTTGAAATCGCCGTCAAGTTTAATAACAGCGCAATCCATGCCATTATCGTCTACAAGTATATTACTGCCGTTACCGAGCAAGAAATATTTTGTATCTGTAAGTTTACATTCTCTTACAAATTTGCAAAGCTTACTTAGACTGTCAACCTTTATGTAAACTGCCGCATTGCCGCCGATTTTAAAACTTGTGTGTTTTTTCATCGGCTCGTTAAGCTTTGTTTCACAAGCAAGGCTGTCTGCAAATTTATATATATTTTCAATATTATTCATCGAATTACTCCAGTTAATAATAAATATTTTTCTCCTTAAAGTATGCTTTCAGGGTTTCTTCGTTCGCATTAACAATAAGCTCCTGCGGAAAATCTATATCTTCAAGCATTTTCAGAGTTTCGGTGCCTCTGCCAAGGGTATGGGTATAGTGCGAATCGGTATCCACGCAAATTCTTGCTTTGTATTTTTTACAAAGTTTTGCAATCTGCGTACAATTTGAGGCGCAACTCTTTTTATATCTGAATGCGGAATCGTTAATTTCAATAAGTTTGCCCTCTTTTGCAAGCTGAGGGATAACTTTTTCGTAGTCATATTTAAAGTATTCACTGCCACTGTGACCAATGACATTTACATTAGGATTTTTTGCAAGACCGAGGTAAGCCTGTGTACATTTTTCAACAGTTGCCTCGCCCTCAATAGTTAAAGTGTGAAGTGAAGCTACCACCCATTCAAGATTATCCTGCAGCTGCGGCTCAACATCAAGATTACCGCTGTAATCGCATATATTAGCCTCTATTCCGTGCAGCACTCTTACTCCCTTTATGTATGCTGGTAAAATAGCAAGGGATTCAAAATAGAACGGACCCGGTGCTCCAGGCATAGTTCTTGCATGGTCAGTGATTGCAATGGCAAAAAGTCCGAGATCGTGCGCCTCCTGTGCCATTTCCGTTATAGTGGCATAAGCGTGTGTAGACGCTATTGAATGTGTATGCATATCGGCAACTAATTTCACTTGCTCACCCCGTTATTACTCCCATTTGTCAACGATGACTTTCTCTGTCTGCGACATATCAAAATCCATACCGAGTGCGCTCAAAAGCTCCTGTGCGGCATTATAACCGAGCTTTTTCTGACGGTTGTTCATGGCCGCAACCTCAATAATAACGGCAAGGTTTCTGCCCGGCTTTACAGGTATGGTCAAGGTCGGCACTTCAACGCCCAAAATATCCATATACTGATTATCAAGTCCCATTCTGTCGTAAACCTTGGTGTTGTCCCAAATTTCAAGATTGATAACAATATCTATTTTTTCCGTAATCTTTACCGAACCCATACCGAAAAGCTGTCTTGCATTAATAATACCGATACCTCTAAGTTCAATAAAATGTCGGATATTTTCAGGTGACTGTCCCATAAGCGTGTGAGTAGAGGTTTTTCGGATTTCCACTGCGTCATCGGCAACAAGACGGTGTCCACGCTTAATAAGTTCGATAGCGGTTTCGCTCTTACCTACACCGCTGTCACCGAGCAGCAGGCAACCCTCACCGTAAACTTCCACAAGAACACCGTGTCTTGTAATTCGAGGCGCAAGTTCTTTGTTGAGATATTGGAAAAGTGCCGCTGTAACCTGTGATGTTGTTTCTGCCGAGCGCAAAATTGACACCTTATGTGTTTTTGCACTTTCCATCATAGCTATAGGTGGTTCGATATTTCTTGAAATGATAATCGCAGGCGGACCAAAGCTCAATATTGAGTCAATAACCATTTTTTGAGCCTCCGAGCCGAAACGAGAGAGATACGAAAACTCTGTTGTACCAAAAAGAAGCAGTCGGCTGCTGTCGAAAAAGTCAAAATATCCTGTAAGCTCAAGTCCCGGACGATTTACTTCAAATGTTGAAACTTTGATTTCTTCAAAATTTTCAGCAATATAAACCTTTTGCAAATCTAAATCTTCAGTCATTTTTGATAATGCAACCGAAAAATCACTAGCCATAAATCCACCGCCGTTCAATAATTAAAATATATGCTCGTGAAAGGCTTTGTATCAGTAATAATGATATTGAACCGAGATTTTAAAAAATCCGCTTTAAAAATACTTTTTTTGACTATGCTGTCAGCAACTTATGTTTACTCATTGCACAGGCTTATGTTTACAAAGTTATATTAAAGTATTTTATTCTCAATTTAATTACATTATCACAAATTACTTTGGTAAATATATTCAAAAGTTTTGCCCAAAGTATATAGCCTTTCCATTCTATACATCAATTATTATACAACAAAACGCTTATAGTATAAAGTCTTTTTATGAATTATTTTTCATTTTTTTATCATAATTTCAACTTTTTCGCCTGTAACCCCGTTATTTTTACTAATATGAGGTAAATATAGCAATGATTTCTTAGATTTACTAAGGTTGTTGTTCATTTTTAATAGAGTTGATGAAATGTCGGTATCTTTTTTCTCTAAAATCATTATTTGTTCAGTACATTTTTCAAGAGTTTTCGGTTCATCAAGCAATTTTAAAATGTCGTTACTGCATACCGCTGTATATACCGACGGTGATACCGCATAATTATTCTTTATATACTGTAATGCAGAGTAATATTTTTCGCTGTCAACATTTTCCGCAAATGCTATAAGCTCAAGCTTTGAGAGTACAACCTCGGGGTTGTGCTCGTTTTTTAAAGTTTTGAGCGCTTTTTCAAGGCTTTCTTCTTCGATTTTGACAGTTTCACTTTTTTCTTCATCAGAAATATAAATAAATTTGTAATCGCTTTTATCAACTATAATGCACTCAATAATAACCGCTTTATCTATCCTTTTACTGTTGTCGCAACCGCACAAAAATACACTGCTTAAAGCAAGCATTAATGCCAAAACTTTTTTAATCACCCTGTTTGCCTCCTTTCAATCTGAACAAAGCATAAATCGGTAATACAACTGCGTATATGGCACACATAACTGCAAAAATAATATCATTCTGCACAAGCTCCTTTGCTTTCGGAAAAACCTCGGTACATATATACATTACAAAAATCAACAATGTAAATATAATGGTATTTTTTCCTCTTTTCTTTACACCTGTACTCTCATTTATACAGCATAAAAGCAGTGAAACAATTATAAAAGAGCAAAAAGAAATACAAATCATATATAGAAAATCAAAACTCGTCATTTGTCCGAACGAGGCATTTTTTGCAAGTATGAAATACGGAAACTCCCTGCCGTCTGCATAATCAGCAAGAACTGTATTCATAAAAAACACAAGCACAGCACTGCTTACAAAGGCAATTACAAGAAACCATACAAAAGCGGATTTACTTTGACTGAAACTTCCCGATATTACAGAAAAAATTACAGGTAACGCACAAACAGGCAGCAATGAAAAAAGTGCGGCAAAAAAATCATCTGTACTGTTACTGCGATAAAGATTGCTTAATTCTACATCAGAAATATTGCCAAGCAGAAATATTATTATAAAAATTGCCGTAACAACCGAACCGATAAGAGCACATCTTGATGCGGTAAACACACCTTTGTACGCACTGTATGCGCATACAAAAAGTATTCCGACGGCAAGCACAAGCCTGTTTGCATTCGAGTTCAGCGCAGTAATAAGAATATCAACATACAGTGAAAGAAATCGCACGCTTGCAAATACAAACAATATGCAATAAAGAGAAGAAAATATAATTTTTGTCAATGAGCTTTTATTTAAAAACACATTAAACACATCACAACCTGTTGACTTATGGAGAAAGTAAGACGGCAGCATAAGCACTGCGAGTACAACCGCCATAAATAAAATTTCAAGAACAACCGCCCACAAAGGAAGTGTGCCGAGATAATTATATTTTACCCCCAAAAATATAAAAACAAAAACGGCAAACAGCCCTGCATATACCTGGGTTATCTTACCCTTCATCAGAGTCACTCTCCTTTGTTTGTGCAAACTTTTGAACTCTTATTGTATGTCGGGATAATCTTTTCCAATCCGCACGCACAAAAACATCTCTCATTCTTCTTACAGAAAAAGGAGCAAGCGAAGACATATACGGAACACCGACAGAAGTTTTTGCACATATATTTGCAAGCACAAAGCAACTCATAAGAACAATCCCCCACATTCCGAAAATCCCTCCGACTGCCACAAAAGCAAATCTAAGCACTGTAATAGGTGCATAAAGCGACGAAGTAACATAACTGCTGATTGCCGCAACTGCAACTATCATAAGGGTAGATGAGGCAATAAACCCTGCATTTACCGCACTTTCACCAATTACAAGCGCACCCACAATGCTGACGGCGTGACCGAGCGGTTTTGGAATCCGCAATCCCGCCTCTCTCATAATTTCATAAACAAACATAATTATCAGCACTTCAAGCGCAACAGGCAAAGGAGTATCCGCAAGTGCCGTTGACGCTTTTAAAAGCAAGCCTTTCGGAAAATACTCGGGATGAAATTGAGCAAATGCAGTATAAATACCCGGTACAAATATTGCCGTGAAAAATGAAATATACTTTAATATTCTGATAAAGGTTGCATAATACGGGCGGTTTGAATAATCGTCCACACTCTGAAATTCCTCTACAAAAATATGTGGAATAATAATTGCAGTCGGTGTACCGTCAACTAAAATCGCAACCCTGCCCTCCATCAGCTTGCCGCATACGGTGTCGGGGCGTTCGGAAATGCCTACTCCCGAAAATATAGACTTTGTGCCCTTATCCTCAAGATATTCAGATAAATAACCCGATGCAAGCACCATTTCAAGGTCACTTGACTGCAGTCTTTTTCTTATTTTATCAAGGATAATTTTAGACACCGAATTTTGCAGATAGCAAATACAGAGTTGAGTTTTTGAAGTTGTACCGACTGTTGCGGTTTCAAATACAAGGTCAGGACTTTTTATTCTTCGTCTGATAAGCGTCATATTAATTCTCAAAGGTTCGGTAAAGCCTTCCTTTGAACCACGCTGTACCACTTCGCTCTCGGGTTCGGTAACTCCTCTGAAAGAAAAGCCCTGCACACCGATTGCAAGCATTTTACTGCATCCGTCAACAGCAATTACAGCAAAACCTGAAGTTAAAAACATTATTGCCTCATCAAAGCTCTCAAATTCCACAATTTCACTTGCAGAGAGAACCGAAAGTCGAATTTCATCAAGAATTTGTGTACCGTCTGCATTTTTAAAATCAAAATCAAAAATCGGATTAATTATAGAAAGTGCGATTACTTCTTTACTGCACATTCCCTCTATTGTAATTACTGCGGATGTGGTTTTATTATCTGAATTTAATATCATATCTCTCACCGTAAAATCGGCGGAATTTGCGAAAGCCGATTTAAGGGAAGATAAATTTTCTTTTAATGAATTATACATTCTATCACCAATATTAGGCTTTACAAAGTTATCTCAATTATTCCGAAATTTGTATATAATTACATTTATTGCAAACATTAGTAACGGTGATAAAATGATTATTTCAATTATAAGAACTCTGCTTTTGTATGCATTTGTTATTCTTGCAATTCGGCTTATGGGCAAAAGGCAAATAAGCGATATGCAGCCGAGCGAACTTGTAGTAACTCTTATTGTATCCGATATTGCGGCAATTCCTATGTCAAATACTTCACAACCGTTGCTTTCGGGCATAATTCCCGTACTCGTTCTTATTGCCTGTGAAATAATAGCAAGTATAATAATGCTGAAAAACAGAAAATTCCGAGGTCTTATCTGCGGTTCGCCCATAACCGTAATAGAGGACGGAAAACTGATGCAAAACGAAATGAAACGGCTTAGAATGTCAACCGAAGATTTATGTATTCAGCTAAGACAACAGGATATTTTTTCACTCGACGAGGTACAATATTGTATCGTAGAAACCAACGGAAAAATAAGCGTTTTGCAAAAGCCCGAAAAGCGCACGGTAACACTTGAAAACCTCGATATTAAAGTTCCCGACACAAAACTTGAAACCGTGGTAATCAACGACGGACAGCTTTTACAAAATTCACTCAGACTTTGCAAAAACAGCAAAGAAACCGTAGATAAAATTCTTTACAAAGAAAATGTCGCCATAGACGATATATTTATTATGACGCTTGACGGAGCAGGAAATTATAAAATAATTACAAAGGAAAATTAATATGAAAAGAATATATATATCATTGGCTTTTTTTATTTTATCAATAGCAACAGGCATTTTTGAAATGTTCTATGTTACAAATAGAATTGACGAACTTAACGAAGAAATTGTATCTGCCGACAGCCTTGTTAAAAGTGAGAATTATGACGGTGCAAAAGATGTGCTTGCAGCTGCGGAATCAAAATGGCAAAAGAATCTAATCATTTTTGATATTCTTCTTATTCACGATTATGTTGATGAAATCAGTGTAAACCTATCTGCAATGCGGTCATATGTCGCTACACAGAGCAACGACAATTACCTTGCCGAAAGTGCGGGCATAAAAAAACAGCTCACCTCCGTAAAGGACAGTGAGCTTGTTAAAATTGAAAATATTTTATAATTAATTGTGTTTTCTTACTCTTGTATTAATAACTTCAATAAGCCAGAAAATTACAAATACAAAGGCATTTACAATTACTACGCTTGCTCCCGTCGGAGTATCCATTGTGTAAGATGCATACATTCCAACGAAGAAACAAATAAGCGAAAGTACACCCGAACAAATAATTACCGCTTTAAATTTTTTGCACACTCTCATTGAAGAAAGTGCAGGGAAAATGATAAGAGCCGAAATTAAAAGTGTACCCATAATTCTCATACCGATTACGATTGTAAGTGCTGTGAGCAAGGCAATTACAGTATTATAAACACCTGTTTTAAGTCCTGTAGCCTTTGAAAATGTTTCATCGAATGTAACCGCAAAAATCTTATTGTAAAACAAAACAAAAATCACAATTACTATCAAAGCAAGAACGGCACACATTACAGCATCAGCGTTTGTTGTGGCAAGAATACTGCCGAACAAATAAGAATTAAGGTCGGTATTTACTCCCGAAATACTTACACAGACAACACCGATTGCAAGCGCTGTACTTGAAATAATGGCGATAGCCGCATCTCCACGGATTTTACTTTTTTCCGAAAGTCTTAAAAGTAAAAATGCGGCAATGATTATAACCGGAACCGCAACCTGTAACGGTGCAAGATTTAACGATGCGGCAATTGCGAGCGCACCAAAGCCTACATGGGAAAGGCCGTCACCGATCATAGAATATCGTTTCAGCACAAGAGTTACGCCAAGCAAAGCGGCGCAAAGCGAAACAAGAGTACCGACAATAAAAGCTCTTACAATAAAACCGTACGAAAACATTTCAGCAATAGTTTCAAACATCTTACCGCCTCCTTTACGCTAAATTATGAATATGGTGATGCCTGCAATCATCGCAAGGGCAATCGGTAATCAAAAACTTCTTGCCTACATCGGAATGAAGATACTGATGCGTACTGCCGAAAAAGTAATTGTCTTTTGAAAGATGAAGAATTTTTGTTGCGTTATTTACTGCGGCGGTAATATCGTGTGATACCATAATTACCGTTATTCCCTCTTTATACAGATTCTTTACAAGGTTATACATATCAGCACTTGCAACAGGGTCTAGTCCCGTAACAGGTTCATCAAGAATCAAAAGTTTTGTTGTTGCACACAATGCTCTTGCAAGCAATGCCCTTTGTTGCTGACCACCCGAAAGTTCACGAAAACAGTTTTTACGAATATCGGTAATTCCTGTAAGTTCCATATTTTTTTCAGCGGTTTTTTTCTGTTCTTTTGAATAAAACAAGGTATGTTTTTTATTCAGACAGCCCGATAACACAACTTCTTCAACCGATGCAGGAAAATCCTTTTGCAAAACAGTCTTTTGCGGAAGATAACCGATTTCATTTTGAGTTAATCCGTCACCGAATGTAATCTTACCCGATAAAGGCGGAATAAGTCCAAGTAAGCATTTCATAAGTGTTGTCTTACCTGAACCGTTTTCGCCAACTATGCAAACATATTCATTCGGCTTTATCTGAAAACTAAGATTCGAAATTACACTTTTGCCGTCATAGCCAATAGTTACCTTATTAAAATCAATTAATGACATTAAGATAAAGCCTCCTTTAATGCACTGCAATTTTGTTTCATAACAGAAATATAATCTTCTCCGTTATTAAATTCATCTTTTGTAATATTATGGCACGACGAAAACTGCAAAATTTCAGCTCCGGTATCATCACCGATCAACTGCGCAATTTTGCCGTTTGACATTTCAAGGTGAAACACAACAGGAATATTATTATCTCTTACATAATCAATAAGTCTTGTCACTACTTCAAGACTCGGTTCGGTTTCACTGCTGCAGCCCGGAAACGCACATTCGTAGTTAAGTCCGTAATCGGTCATAAAATACAAAAACGGAAATCTGTCGCCGAATACAACAGTGTCACGCTTTTTATTATTAACAACATCGGTAAATTCTTTGTCAAGTTCATCAAGACTTAAAAGATACTGATTTGTATTGTTTTCATATTCAGATTTATTTTTATTATCCTTTTCCGTAACAACATCCGATATTTTCTTTACAAGCTGCTCGGCATTTCTGACAGAAGTCCATATATGTTCATCTGCCTCATCACCGTCAGTATGGTCAGGATTTTTTTCATTAAGAAGTGACACATAATCGGTCATCTTCAAAACAGTAATATTTTTATTTTCAAGCGAGTCAAGCACATTTTCAACCCACTCGTCACTTTCACCGCCGTTATAGATAAATATATCACATTCTTCTATGGCAACAATGTCGGACGGTGACGGTTCGTAATGATGCGGTTCGTTACCGGGTGAAAGCAATAACTTTACATCTGCTTTATCGCCGACAATATTTCTTGCAAAATCGTAATACGGAAAAATAGAAGTTACTATACTTAATTTTTCGGATTGTCTGCTGTTTTGCTCATTGCTTGAACAACCGTAAAGTAATAAAGAACATATTGATATGATTACCAATAAAAACGAAAAGATTTTTTTCATATAACACCCCTGATTACAGTAAAGATTACCCCATAATAGTTTTACCATAAAATATACAATAATATGCTTTCACATATAAATTCAGGGCTGCGAAATTTATTAATATCGCAGCCCATAATTATTAAATAAAATTTAAAGCAAACGCATTATTTCTTTTTGCTGTTCTTTTTCTTTCTCTGCCAGAGTACCCAAAGAGGACCTGCAATACAGATAGAAGAATAACAACCTGAAATGATACCGATAATCATCGGAAGTGCAAAAGCCTGTACCGAAGAGATATTATATACTAAGGCAACAATATATACAATCAAGATTGCTGAAAGAGTTGTTACAGAAGTAATAATTGTTCTCTTAAGCGACTTTGTAGCACTGAGATTAAATACCATACCTGCATCTGTTTTTCTGCCAAGTGCTTTTCGTTCTTCACGAACACGGTCGTAAATAACGATTGTATCGTTAAGTGAGTAACCGAGAATCATAAGAACTACGGCAATGAAGTTGGAATCAATCGGCATACGGAAGATTACATACATAAAGTAAATCATAACAACATCGTGGAAAAGTGCTATAAGAGCTGTAACACCGGCTGAAAGACCGCCGATTTTCTTAAATCTGAGTGTTACATAAATAACCATAAGTATACTTGCGATTGCAACAGCTGTAAGACACTTTAAGAGGAAGTTAAAGCCCATTGAAGCGTCAATAGAACCCGACTCAAGAATTTTAAAGCCTGCATCAGGATACTGTTTATTGAGATCTTCAAGAAGTGTCGACTGAATGTTAGTATCAATAGCCTTGTTTCCGGAGAACTGAACAGCAACATTATGACCGGAATTACCAACCATATCTGTTGAATAAGAAGTAGTAATTCTTGCCTCTGTATGTGACTGAATAAAATCAGTAAGTTCGGATTCGGAAATATCTGTGGAATAACTGTATTTTACTGACGCACCGCCCGAAAACTGTATGTCAAGTGTAGTACCGAAAATGAAGTTACAAATGATACCGATTACAATAATTGCGATGGAAATGCCAAAGAAAATTTTGCTGTGACCTGTAAAGTCAATAATCTTTCTGCCGCCGTTGAATTTTTCACTTACTTCTTCAACAGAAAGCTGACCATTAACCTTAGCGGATTTTGTGCTTTCATTAGCCATTCTTAACACCTCCGTACAAGCCTTTTTTGCGGAATACCTTAAAGCCTGAAATACTTCTGAGCATTACACGGGTAAGGAATACGCCCATAATAAAGTTAGCAATTACACCAACAAGGAGTGTGTAACCGAATGAGTAGATTGTACCGGTTGTTGATTCACCAAAGATGATTGAGAGAATATTTGAAGGACCGAATACAAGCATAAGAATAACAGATACAATAATAACTGTCATATTACCGTCGATAATAGCAGAAAGTGAATTCTTTGTACCACGCTCGAGAGCACCGTCAAGAGTTCTGCCCTGCTTTAATTCTTCCTTAATACGCTCTGCTGTAATTACGTTACAGTCAACGCCCATACCGATTGAAAGAATAAGACCTGCAATACCAGGAAGTGTCATTGTGAATGACGAAATAGTTGTAAAGTAACCTGATACAGCCGCAATTGCAAGACCCATCTGACCTGCAAGAGAAATAACTGCGATAACACCTGTAAGTCTGTACATTGCAATCATAATAACAGCAATAACCACAAATGCAATAACACCTGCATAAGCCATAGCGGTAAGTGAATTCTCACCGAGTGTCGGGCTGATGTTGCTTGAACTTACAGTTTCAAGTTTAAACGGAAGAGCACCTGCGTTAATCTTGTTTGCAAGAGCAGTTGCAGATTCAGCGTCAAAGTCACCTGTAATCTGTGCTTTGCCGTCTGTGATTGCCGCATTTACAGTAGGTGCGGAAATCATAACATCATCCATCCAAATTGAGATTGTCTTTTTAAGATACTTAGTTGTAATATCGCCAAAAAGCTGTTTACCTTCATCGTTAAACTCAATGCTTACAGCGTATGAGTTATCTTCCTGATTTACAACTGCCTGCGCCGACTTTATGTAAGAGCCGTTCATAAGAATTTCAGTTGTATCGTCTTTAGGAGTTTTGTAAACAGGGTTGCCGTCCGAACCTACTTCGGTAGTTTCATAGCTTTTACCCGGTCTGAAAGTAAGCTCTGCTGTTGATGATATTTCTTCAATAGCAGTTGCAGGGTCGAAATCTTTTTCGTCAGATTTCCACGGGAAACGAACAATAATTCTGTCGTTTGAAGAGTCAGCGTAAAGTTCATAGTCGGTAATACCGTCAGATACCATACGAAGCTCAATGATTGCTTTAGCAGATTCTAACTGCTCATCAGTAGCGTCAACATCGCCGGCAGGCTTAAATGTTGCTTCAACACCGCCCCTGATGTCTATTCCCCATCGTATATCGCTAATGCCTTTAACGACAGTGTTTTTGTTGTCACCTGTATAGTAGGATACTCCGAAAACTGCTGTAAATGTAAAAGCAAGCACCAGCAAGGCTACAATGAAGAATACAGGCTTTGGTATTCTTTTCATGCCTTAGGAACCTCCATTTTTTAATTGACTGTAGTTGCTTTCATAAAAATAACTCTGTTACGAAAGACACACATACAGACATAACAGAGTTATTATATAATTTTTTTGATAAAAAGTCAACGGATAAGGGAATTTTTGATAAAAAAATTCTTTTTAGTTGGAAATTTTACATTGCATTTAGATAAATAAGCAAATTAATGTTTAATATATTGCTTATTTATTAAGAATTTTTGCACAAGCTGCAAGTTTAGCGCAAATGCAGAATACATCCATTGCTTCCTTAAGTTCATCGTTTGGCGGGAACGAAGGGGCAATTCTGATGTTGCTGTCCTTAGGGTCGTTGCCGTAAGGATAAGTAGCGCCTGCACCTGTAAGTACAACGCCTGCTTCTTTACAAAGACGAACAACCTCTTTTGCTGTACCCTCAAGTACATCTACACTTACAAAATAACCGCCGTTTGGATTTGTCCAATCAGCTGTACCTGTTTCCTTAAGCTGTGACTCAAGAGCATTCAAAACAATTTCAAATTTTGGCTTAAGAACAGCTTTATGCAGTTTCATATGCTCTTTAACACCGTTAAGGTCACCAAAGAAACGAGCGTGACGGAGCATATTCATCTTATCATAACTGATAACCTGATACTGGTATCTGTTCTTAATTACTTTCATATTGTTATCGGAAGCAGCCATTGCAGCTACACCTGAACCTGGGAAAGTAATCTTTGATGTTGATGTAAACATGATAGGAAGATCAACATTACCTGTTTTTCTGCATTCAGCCATAAGACTCAAAAGTTCATCGGGAGTATCTGTTACATCGTGAACACAGTAAGCGTTATCCCACATAATTCTGAAATCCTTTGCGGCAGGCTTTAAAGCGGCAAAACGCTTAACTGTTTCATCGCTGAAAGTAATGCCGAGCGGATTTGAATACTTAGGAACACACCAAATACCCTTGATTGAATCGTCATTCTCAACAAGTTTTTCAACAACATCCATATCAGGGCCATTCTCTGTCATCGGAACAGGAATCAGATCAAAATCAAAATATTCGGTAATAGCAAAGTGACGGTCATAACCCGGTGCCGGGCAAAGGAATTTTCTGTTCTTTACCTCATACCAAGGCTTGCAGCCCTCAACAACAGGCTTTGTCATAAAACCTGCAATTGTATCAAACATCATATTAAGGCTTGAGTTACCGCCAACCATTACATCTGACGGATCTACATCAAAAATCTCCGCAAAAAAGTTTTTGCACTCGTCAATGCCTGCAAGCTCACCGTAGTTACGGCAATCTGCACCGTGTGCTGTAATACAGTCAGTGCTGCTGTTGATTACATCAAGCAACGGTCTTGAAAGGTTAAGCTGATCTTCACCAGGCTTACCTCTTGCCATATTAAGTTTTAAACCCTTACCTTTTACCTCTTCATATTCAGCAACAAGTGCCGCATATTCTTTTTCGAGGTCTTCTTTGTTACAATTCACATAATTCATTTTGCTTTCTCCTTAAATTCAAATTGCAAAAAATACAAAATATTACTGTTATATTGTAATCCAAAAGGAATAAAAATGCAAGTGTTTTTTAAAAATCTTGCATTTTATTTTAAAAATCATAATTTTATACCATAAAACAACAGCTTACAAAAAACAATTGATATGTTTTCGTAAGCTGTAAAATAATTAATAATAATTGTAATAGTATTTGTAGTAATACTTGCCTTTTCTTCTCTCGTTCTGCGAACAGCCTACCTTGACTATACCAAGGACTCTTGAATCAGCAAGCTTAATGCTTTCCGTAAGATTTCGTAAATCGCCATGAGTTGTGGCTCTTTCTCTTACTACAACAATAAAGCCTGCAATTAATTCTTTTAGAAGAAGTGCATCGGCAACCACTCCGATAGGCGGAGTATCGAATATGATATAATCATACTCTTCCTTTAACTGCTCAACCAAAGAAATAAATGTTGAGGAACACATAAGTTCTGACGGGTTTGGCGGAATAGTACCAGAAACGAGAATATCAAGTCCGGGAAGAACATTTTTCTGAACCGCCTGATCAAAATTAATCATCTTACCGATTACATCCGCAAGACCTTTGGTATTATCAATTTTAAAAATATTATGAACATTAGGTCGGCGAAGGTCACAGTCAACAAGCAATACTTTACTTTCCATTTTTGAAAAAGAAATTGCAAGGTTAGACGCAACTGTACTTTTACCCTCACCCTTTGAATAACTTGTTACCGCAAAGGCTTTCTTTTCAGACGCAGAAAGGGAAAACATAATATTGGTTCTTGCAATTTTGTAAGACTCAACAATTGCAAATTTATTTTTATTGTTGACAGTTACTTGTGACTTGCTTTTTTTACTTAAATCCTTTTTAAAAGGTAATCTTAACTTCATACGCTATCCCCCCTTAATTACCAAAATCAGGTATTTCCGCAAATATAGGAATATCGTACATTTCCTGTAAATCGTCATCAGGCTTAACAGTAAGGTCAATAAGTTCAAGTAAAATTGAAATAAGCACAGATGCAACAAGACCGATTACCAAACCAATCAATGCGTTTTTTAGATTGTTTGGTTCATACGGTGCACTGGGAAGTTTCGCAGATCTTACAATACCAATCTGTCCGTATGCAAAGCGATCGGCAAAAACATCGCCTGCAGTCTCGCAAATCTGATTTGCTACATTCGCACAAGTTTGCGGGTCTGAACCCGAAACCGTAACCGTAATAAAGAAAGAATCGTTTGTTATTGAAACATCGCAGTCGTTAAAAAGCGAAGTAATGCTGTCCGAATTATTAAGAAAAACTATGTATGCCTCGGCAAGAGAAGCAGAACCTGAAATATCGGAGCTAAAGATTTTTCCGTTTTCCTGATTGCTCTGGCTTTTAGCATTATAGTTCTGCACATAAAGCATAGCAGATGTACTGTACATAGGAGTTATAAAAAACTTAGAATAAAGAAAAAACGAAAGCATACATACAAGTGTCAAAAGAATAATAAATTTTATTCTCTGTAAGACAATGACTAAAATTCTCTGAATTGTTATATTAGTTGGCATTACTCGACCTCCCAAAATCAGCATAAAAATACAATAAAAAATACAATAATATATATTATAATTCATTAAATGCACTAATTAATTCTAATAATGAATTATTAACAATAAAATTAAAGGAAGCCATAACGACTTCCTTTATTGAAATTATATATATTTGATTTGTTTTTAGCCAACTACATTGAGCAATACACCTGCTGCAACTGCTGAACCGATAACACCGGCAACATTAGGACCCATAGCGTGCATAAGGAGGAAGTTACCAGGATTCTCCTGCTGACCAACCTTCTGTGATACACGAGCAGCCATTGGAACGGCAGATACACCTGCTGAACCGATAAGTGGGTTTACCTTGCCACCTGTTGCAACATACATAATCTTACCAAAGAGTACACCGAATGCAGTACCCATACAGAATGCGATAAGACCAAGAACAATAATCTTGATTGTATCAAATGTAAGGAATGTCTGTCCCGATGCAGTTGCACCGACAGTAGTACCAAGGAAGATTGTAATAATGTTCATAAGTTCATTCTGAGCTGTCTTGTTAATTCTTTCAACAACGCCTGATTCCTTAAAGAGGTTACCAAGCATAAGCATACCAACAAGCGGAGCAGCGTCAGGAAGGAAGATTGCAATGATAATTACAACAATTACAGGGAACATAATCTTCTCAAGTTTAGATACAGGACGAAGCTGTTCCATAACTACAGCACGCTCTTTCTTTGTTGTAAGAGCTTTCATAATAGGCGGCTGAATAATAGGAACGAGCGCCATATATGAATATGCTGCAATAGCGATTGAACCTAAAAGATGCGGAGCAAGTTTTGTGGTTACGAAAATAGCCGTAGGACCGTCAGCACCGCCGATAATACCGATAGCACCTGCCTCTGCTGCTGTAAAGCCGAGGAAAATAGCGCCTGTAAATGTTACAAAAATACCGATCTGTGCCGCAGCACCGAGGATAAGGCTCTTTGGATTTGAAATGAGCGGACCGAAGTCTGTCATACAACCGATGCCGAGGAAAATAAGCGGTGGGTAAATGCCGAGCTTAACACCCTGATAGAGATACCAAAGCAAACCGCCGTATGTCGTCGGATAGTTTACATATTCGGCACCGTTTGATTCTTTAATAATCGGATATTGAATTGCTCCTGTATGATCTTTCACATAATCTGCAAGAGGGATCATTTCGTTTGAAGGAGCACTCATAATGCTCGGATAAAGGTTTACAAGAAGCATACCAAAAGCGATAGGAAGAAGCAAGAGCGGCTCATATTGCTTTTTGATAGCAAGATAAAGCAAAACGATTGAAATACCAATCATAACATAGTTCTGCCAGTTAAGAGTTGTAAGGCCTGAACTGTTAAAGATACCTACAACGGCATCTACAAAGCCTTGTAAAATTTCCATTAGATAACATCCTTTCCCTTAAAATATGCCTTAAAATGGGCGGGTATTATCAAGTACACCGGCTTTTGCCCAAGCTGAACGACCACCGTCAGATGACTTTTTAATACTCTTGATTCGTGCTTTTTCAGATGAACCGTACATTGTTGCCACGGCAGCTGAAATAACAGCTACAACTTCGTCTGAAATTCCGTCTGTTGCTGCGCTTGCGGTAACAACAGGAGCAGGCGCCGCAGCCGGCTTTTCAGCAGGTTTTTCATCTTTATTTTTCTTGCCTTTTTTGCTGTTGCTGCCAGCACTTTGAGCCTTCTGAACAATAGCACTGTAGATTTTAATAATAAAAATCAACAGAATAAGCATGGCAAATACAACAACAAAGCCTGTGAGAACAACCTTTGCGGATGTTATGCCTTTTTCAGCAAGCGTAAGACTTTCTTTCTGGGCTGTCTGAGCTGCTAAAGCTACATCGGAAAGATTCATAAAATAACCCCCATATTTATTATTTTCATACAGGATTATTATACTTTATTCCTGTAAAATTTTCAATAATAAATACGGGGGGGAATAATTTTTGGCGGTTTACCTAATCATATTAAATATTTCAAAATATAATTTGTTTAATTTTAAAGCATTATATTTCAATTACAGAATTATACATATAAGACCGTTGCAACCGTCATTTATAATTTTTTCAATGGTTTCACCTATTTTTGCTCTTGCGTCGGACGGCATTCTGTACAATTTATTGTGCAGTCCCTCGTTGACAAGTTCATGCACGGATTTGCCGAAGATATTGCTTTCCCAAATTTTTTCCGGATTTTCCTCAAATTCTTTCAAAAGATAAGATACAAGCTCCTCGGACTGCTGTTCCGAGCCTACAATCGGAGTTACCTCTGTCTTTGTATAAATCTTCATCATATGAATACTCGGTGCGCTTGCTTTGAGCCTTATACCGTACTTTCCGCTCTGTTTAATAATTTCAGGCTCTTCAAGCGATAACTCTTCAATAGTCGGCATAACAATTCCGTAACCGTTTTCCTGCACCTGTTCATAAGCCTGCGCAAGTTTATCAAAGTCTTTCTGCTTTTTGGAAAGTTCTTTTACACAACTGAACAGCTCACATTCGTCGGTAATGTCAATACCTGATTCTTCGGAAAGTACCTTATAAAACAATTTACTGTCAATATTAATTCCGATAGTCGCAAAGCCTCTGCCCAAATCAAGACTTTTTATTTCGGTAGAATTAATATATTCACAGTTGTCAAGTTCCTGCATTATATCCTGAACCTGACGGATTTTTTCGATTTTTCCCGCACTCTTTTTGATTGCGTCAAAGATATTGGTTTTGAGCCAGTGATCTTTATCAAGCATTACGAGCCATTTAGGAATATCTACTTTGATTTCTTTTATGTGAAACTCAAACAAAAGCTGGGCAAGAATACGCTTAATTTCAAATTCGTCAAGTTCCATACAGCTTACGGGAATTACAGGCACATTGTAAATTGACGCCATTTGAGCAGCGAGATTTTTTGCTCTTTCGCTTTCGGGTTCGGTTGAGTTGAGCAAAACAATAAAAGGTTTGTTAATCTCTTTCAGTTCGTTAATAACCCGCTGTTCGCTCTCAATGTAGTCTTCCCTGTCAATATCACTGATTGTACCGTCAGTTGTTATTAACAAGCCGATTGTTGAATGATCTGTAATAACCTTTTTTGTGCCGATTTCGGCAGCGTCATCAAAAGGAATTTCCTTATCGAACCAAGGCGTTTTAACCATTCTCGGCTGTTCGTCTTCACTGTAGCCGATTGCACTGTCAACTATATAACCTACGCAATCAATCATTCTTACCCTGAAAGAAGTGTTGTTTCCCAGATCAACTTCAACTGATTCTTCCGGTATGAATTTAGGTTCGGTTGTCATTATGGTTCTTCCCGACGCAGACTGCGGAAGTTCATCGAGAGTTCTGCGATATACCGCCTCATCCGTTATATTCGGCAATACCAGAGAGTCCATAAATTTTTTTATAAAAGTTGACTTACCTGTTCGCACAGGACCTACAACACCGATATACACATCTCCGTCTGTTCGGCGTGAAATGTCACGATACACATTTCTTTCTTCCATTTTTGTACCTCCTAAACTCTCGGAATAAGCAGCATTCGAGGAATATCCTCATTTTGTGCCGCTGCCGAATTTTCTTCAATCAGTTTATCAAGTGCCGTATTATGCGATTTGGCAATACTCCACATACTCTCCCCCGCTTGCGCAAAGTACAAAGTCAGAGCACACTCTTCGGGCTTTACTGGTTTATCTTCAAATATCTCTACATCGGAAACCGCCCTTATATTTTCTTTTGCGGCAGCCGAAACGGCAAATTTAATTTCACACCTGATTTCAACTGTGCTGTCATCGGCAAGTCGATAGCTTATACTTGCTACACGAGGTTCAACATACAATGCACAGTTATACTCACTGCTTGATGTCATAAGATGAGAATAGTCTATATTGCGTTCAATAAACACAGGTATTTTATCTTCGTTTTCGGCAAGAATACAAATATTTACCTTACCCGAAACAGTTATACCCTTATCGTCGCAAGAATAATCAGCAGTAATTTGGTTTGATGATATGTTTATTACTTTGCTGATTTTTCCGTTATCGACAGCAACCGAAGATTTTTCAATATGAGAATCATTAAGTTTTGCAAGATCACTTACTATATTCAATTGTGTAAAAGCGGGTTGAGTTGCACATTTAACAGAATATGCGTCTGTAACTACATTTTCGTCAGCTATTACATAGCCTTCTTCTGTAAGACAAAGTTTTAAATCAAGCAGTAAAAGAGGTTTATCTGACATAACATCATTCTTAAGTCTGATGTCATAAGACATAATATCGCAGGAAACACAGTTAATTGTATTTTCGTCGATACCCTCGCAATCTATAATTTGATTAAAGGGCAATAAGTAATCAAGTTTTCCTGTTTCGCCGCTCTCAACATCAGTTATATATAATAGTTTTAAGTTGATTTCGCCGTTCGCCATAAGTTTACCTGTAACAGCTTTGGTATCGGTAATATTCACACTTATATCGGTACTCAAGATTGATTCAATTACAGGCTTATCTCCCACAGAAACTTCTTCTACCACGCTGAACTGTTCTTGGCAAAGAGAAGTCAGGCTTGCACATTTTATATTCATCAGCTGTGCTTCAAGACAATTTTCGGCAGGCGGTGAATAGATACTTGTTTTTGCCGAGGAAAGCACCTTTGCATATAACGAAAATGCACCGTGCATTACAAGTCTGCGAGGGCTTAATGCCCTACAGTTTATGTACTCGGGCTTTGTTCTTGTTAATATAACAGGATTATCAGGCGCTTCTTTAACAGAAAAGCTTTGAGAAAAATTAACCGACTGCTCACAGCAACGAATACTTTTTTTGATACTGTCAACATACAGCACATTAACAACACAGTTACCGTCAATTTGCAGTTGTCCGCCCGATAAGGTTCTTGTCTGAATTTTAGGGATAAGAGTACATTTCAAAATTTTTTCGATATCCGGACAATAATCGGGTAAAGTTAAATCGACATCAGCAAGCTGTTCGGCAACCGTGTCAAGCACCGCAACAGTTGTGCAAAACGATCGGTTATCCTGATTAAACTCCATATTTTATCTCTCCTTTTATATTTATACTCAAAATATATTAGAAAGGTAATGAAAATATTACAATAAAAAAGCATCGGACTGAAATTAATCAATCCGATGCTGTAAAAGCTGTTAAATTATATCAGGTATCAACCGAGGTTTGGAATATTACCCGCAACATAAAGCTGAATTTCTGTACAATCGAGAATGTCAATAATGCCATCTCTGTTTACATCAGCTTTGAGTTGAGCGTTAGCGTCAAGTGACTTGTCACCGGCAACGTAAAGCTGGAGTAATGTTACGTCGTCTACAGTAACATCACCGTCAATAGTGATAGTCTTCTGAATACCTACCTTGCCGTTAGGGTTTGTGGCATACTTACTGCAAAGCTGACCGCCTGTTGAGGCATTAGCTGTAAGTGCAGTAACTGTACAACCAACAAGCATCATTGAAGAAAGAAGAATGCTTACGCTTTTCTTGATTAGTTTCATGTGTTAATTCAAAACCTCCATAATAAAATTTCAGTCCTATTATAATATTTTTTCCAAAAGAACTCAATAATAAATTAAGATGTGCATATCTTTTTGTTGATATGCACATCTTTTGTTTAATTATGTTATTAATGATTACCAATAAAATTTCATTTTATTTTACATATAAGAAAGTTTTATTGCGGATTTATTACCTTTTTAATTCCGTAAATCTTCCGTAAAATTGCCGATAAGAATTTTGGTCGTTCAATAAGTACAACTTTCATTGCAAATCTCCTCTCATATTATCTTCGTATGCAAGTCAGACTGACCACGATAAGTGCTGCAGCTGCAACCACAAGCACACATTCTGAAGGCAGTAAACTTGCAGTCAGAAGTCCAAGCCCGAAAAATACAGCCGACCTTAGCCTGTGTGAGTAGCAATTCACTTTATCACCCTGTATCAGTTTACACAGCTTTTTAAAAAGTGTGAAAAATCGGTTGAAAAAAATTTTATAATAATATAAAATTAAATTGATTAAGGTTAAGGAGAAAGCAATGAGAACTATTGATATAAAGAAAAACGATGCAAACCAAAGACTTGACAAGTTCCTTTCAAAAAGATTCAAAACTATGCCAAAGTCACTTATGTATAAATATATCCGTACAAAGTACATTAAACTAAACGGCAAAAAGTGCGATATAAAAGATATGCTCAAAGAGGGCGATGTGCTTACTCTGTACATAAAAGATGAATTTTTTGAGGAAAGTGAGCAGGAAAACTACGAATTTTTAAAAGCGCCCGACAAACTTGATATAGTATATGAGGATGAGAACATAATTCTGATTGACAAAAAGCCCGGTATTATCGTACATCAGGACAAGAGTTACCATTTTGATTCGCTTGTGGCAAGAGTTCAGCACTACCTTTATAATAAGGGCGAATACAACCCAAAAGAAGAAAAAGCATTCGCTCCCGCTCTTGCAAACAGAATTGACAGAAACACGGGCGGTATAGTAATTGCGGCAAAAAATGCCGATAGTTTGCGGGTTCTCAATGCCAAAATCAAAACAAGAGAACTCGAAAAATACTATCTTTGCCTGCTGCACGGCAAACCTAAAAAAGATTGCGATATTCTTCACGATTATCTTATTAAAAACGAAGCGCAAAATAAAGTTAAAGTTTTCAGTAAACAGGTTGACGGCTCAAAAGAAATTATAACAAAATATGAAATTCTTGATTTCAACGGCAAATACAGTCTTGCGGAAGTTGAACTTCTGACAGGCAGAACGCATCAGATAAGAGCGCATATGGCATATATCGGTCATCCGCTTGTGGGCGATACTAAATACGGAAAAAACAGAAAAGCACCTGATAACATTAAGTATCAGGCACTTTACAGCTATAAACTTAAATTTTCATTTGACACCGACGCAGGTATTCTTAATTATCTTAACGGCAAAGAATTTTCTGTAAAAGAAGTATGGTTTGCAAAGAATAAACATATTTCGATTTAAGAATTATTTTATACACATAAACGCACACATTGTGCCTCTATGCCCTTTGGTTGCCCTGTGACTCCACAACAAATCGCTGTTACAGTTTGTACATACATCAGAAACCGTGATATTCTCCGGCTTTACACCTGCTGCCGTAAGAATTTGTCTGTTGGTTTCAAGCAAGTCAACCATATACTTGCCGTTTTCTTTAGGATGAACAAAATCTGACGGATTTACATTTTTAAGTGCAAGAAAATGGTCGGCACAAGGTTTGTCAACCTCATAACAGCACACGGAAATAGCAGGTCCAATCGCACATTTTAAATCAGACGGGTTTGTTCCGTAAAGCTCGGTCATTTTTTGCACAACCTTTTCGCCTATTCTGCCGACAGTACCTCTCCAGCCTGCGTGAGCAAGTCCTATTGCTTTTTTGTTTGTATCAACAAAGAAAAGCGGAGTACAATCGGCATAATAAGTAACCAAAGTTACACCTTTCTGATTTGTTATCAAAGCGTCTACGCTTTCAATATCTCTCGGCTTATAAATACCTGTTCCAATATTTTCTGTTGTAACCGCACGAACATAAGTATTATGGTCTTGAGCAGAAGCCGTAAGCGTATTATAATCAAATCCCGCACTTTTGCAAAAGCGTTTATAGTTTTCAGTAACACTGTCGGGATTATCTCCCCTGTTAAACGCAAAGTTCATTGATGTAAACTCACCCGTCGACGCACCGCCGAGTTTTGTGGAAAAAGCATGATTTATAAAATCAATTTCCGATAAAGAATTATATGTTAAATACGGCACACTGTCCGCATTATGGATAGTCATAGTTTTTGAATTAAATTTCATTATACTTCTCCTTATGCGTAGTTTCGCTTGAAAATGACAACTGTTAATGTTATAATGATTAAAGAATGAGGTGATATTATGTTGAAGAAAAAGCTTTTCGGCAAAAACATAAAACCAAACTGTACATACTGCTTAAATTCGGTTTATGAAAACGATACCTGTCATTGCATAAAAAACAAAACAATTATTGATGACAAATGCAAAAGCTTTAAATATGACCCGCTTATGCGTGTTCCGCAGTCAGCGCCGACTCTTCACGAGTACACCTTAGATGACTTCAAACTATAATTATTTTAATATTTTTATAAAAAAATATCAAGGCTTTCTTAAAAACTCAAGAAAGCCTTTTGTTATGCATTAATATTTTTAGATATTCGGATCGTCTAAATCAAGCTTGTCAGCCTCGGTAATTTTTCTGATAGGTTTGCAAGGATTGCCAACCGCTACAACGCCTGACGGAATGTCTTTTACAACAACCGAGCCTGCACCGATTACAACATTATCTCCGATAGTAACACCGGGAAGTACGGTTACGCCGCCGCCAAACCAAACATCACTGCCGACTTTTATCGGTTTTGCAAGTTCAATTCCTGTATTTCTCTGATGAGCATCAATAGGATGAATTGCAGTATAAAATCCGCAGTTAGGGCCGACAAAAACATTGTCGCCAAAAGTAACCTCTGCACAATCAAGTATAACAAGGTTATGGTTTGAATAGAAATTCTTACCCACTTTTACATTAAATCCGTAGTCACACCAAAACGGAGGAGTAAAAACACAATATCCATCGTTATGCTCTTCTTGTAAAAGTTCATCAATAATAACCTTACGAGCGGCAACATTTGAAAAATCAAGATTATTGTATTGACGGCAAAGCGACTTAGATTTATTCAAAGCAGCAACAAGCTCGCTGTCTTGAGAATTATATACCTTGCCGGCAATCATTTTTTCTTTTTCTGTCACTTAATACCTCTGTTTATGCCATCTGGAAATCTTTAATGTAGCTGTCGATTGACTTTTTAATAATATCCTTAGCCATCTCAACACCGTTGGTTTCAGTTACAGATGTAACCTTACCGCTTTCAAGGCTCTTATATACCTGGAAAAAGTGCTGAATTTCGTCAAAATAGTGACGAGGAAGGTCAGCAATGTCATTGTAACCGCAATAGTTAGGGTCATTAACAGGCACAGCAATGATTTTTTCGTCACAGCTGTCATTATCAATCATATTGAGTACACCGATAGGCTTGCACTCAACAAGTGTCATTGGCTGTATTGTTTCGGAACAAAGAACAAGCACATCAAGCGGATCTCCGTCATCTGCATAAGTCCTCGGAATAAAGCCGTAGTTTGCGGGATAATGAGTTGAAGTAAAAAGCACACGGTCAAGTTTTAACATACCTGTTTCTTTATCAAGCTCATATTTATTTTTACCGCCCTTTGAAATCTCAATAACAGCGTAAAATTTTTCTGATGTAATCCTTTTTGGTGATATATCGTGCCAAATATTCATAATAAAGCCACCTCACAAATTTATTTAACTTAATTATAAATAAACCGCAGTTAGTTGTCAAGAATTTTAATAATATTTTAACAACAATACTGCGGTTTATAAAATTTATTTTATTAAAAGAGATATGTCTTTGCTTGAGTTTGGTTGATTTTGCTCTTATTTACTCTTTTTAATGTTTTCAGCAATTACCTTAGCAATCTGAATAATTACAGTCGGAATAAAAGCAAGCAGAGCAATAAATCCGATTTGTGCGCCTGTAAGTTCCGCAATCTTAAACAGCGGATGCATAAACGGTACAAAAATTACAAAAGCAAGAAGTCCTACACCTGCCGCAAAAGCAAGCAGGCTATATACATTTGAGGCAAGACCGATTTTAAAAATCGAATGCTTACTGCGACAGTTAAAGCCGTGGAACAAACGGGCAAGGGTAAGTGTTGCAAAAGCCATTGTACTTGCAGTTGCGGCATTAACCTGCAATCCTATATAGAAAGCAGTCATTACAACAACGGCAATCAGTGCACCCTGCAAAAGCATTAGTGCGGAAAATTCTTTAGTCAAAATACCCTGTTTAGGATCTCTCGGTTTTTGCGAGAGTAAATCTTTTTCGGGCTTCTCCATACCGATAGCAATAGCCGGAAGCGAGTCGGTTAAAAGATTTATAAAGAGAAGATGAACTGCCTCAAAAGGCACAGGCAAAGCAAGAAGCGATGCGTAAACTACCGCAAATATAGCTGCCATATTGCCCGAAAGCAGGAACAGAATTGCATTTTTAATATTCCTGTAAACATTTCTTCCGTTTGCAACAGCTTTAATAATTGTTGCAAAGTTGTCATCCTGAAGTACCATAGACGCTGCATCCTTAGATACCTCTGTACCTGTAATGCCCATTGCAACACCGATGTCGGCTTTTTTGAGTGCAGGTGCGTCATTTACGCCGTCACCTGTCATAGAAACGATGTTGCCCTTTCTCTGCCAAGCCTCAACAATTCTGATTTTATTTTCGGGTGAAACACGCGCATAGACAGATATTTTTTCAATCTTTTGGTCAAGTTCACTGTCGCTCATTGCGTCAAGCTCCATACCTGTTACGGCAATATCTCCCTCTCTGAAAATACCAATCTGTCTTGCAATGGCAGTGGCGGTAATCTTATGGTCACCTGTTATCATAACAGGCTTAATACCTGCTCTGACAGCATCTGCAACCGCTGCTTTTGACTCCTCACGAGGCGGGTCAATCATAGAAACAAGTCCTAAGAAAGTATATCCGTACTCCGTATTTACATTGAGTTCTTCATCAGACTCCTTGTAAGCAAAAGTAAGCACACGCAAGCCGTTTTCGGAATACTCTGTATTCTGCTTGAGTATTTCTGCCTTGTCGGCTTGAGTAATCGGACGAACACCGTCCTTTGCCGCAATACTGTCACATCTGTCAAGAATAGCGTCAATAGCACCTTTAGTCAATATATGATTCACACCGTGAAGTTTATACTTTGTGCTCATCATCTTACGGTCGGAATCAAACGGCACTTCCTCAAGTCTTTTAAGTCCCGAACGCAAATCATCTTCGTTGTATCCGAGTTTTCTTAGAGTTTCAAGCAACGCATACTCTGTAGGGTCGCCTATTCCCTTTCCGTCAACAATGCTTGAATCGTTATTAAGCACCATATCGTAAAGTAAATAGCGGTGGCTTTGATTATTAAGGTCAAGTTCTTCTTCAAAAATACTTTCACCGTTGATATATATTTTCTGAACAGTCATTTTATTTTGAGTAAGCGTACCTGTTTTGTCGGAACAAATTACAGATACACAACCGAGGCTTTCAACCGCTTTCAAATCTTTGATAACGGCATTTTCCTTAGCCATTTTTTGAGTACCAATTGCCTGTACAATAGTAACAATTGAACCCAAAGCTTCAGGAATAGCGGCAACGGCAAGGGCAACAGCAAACATAAGCGCATCAATAATTGCCATATGATTTAAAAGGCTTAAACCGAATACGAGCGCAGAAATAATAAGAATAATAATCGCAAGTTTGCTTGAGAATTTATCAAGGCTCTCCTGCAAAGGAGTTTTCTTTTCTTTTGCCGCATTCATAAGGCTTGCAATCTTGCCTATTTCGGTATTCATACCTGTGCCTGTAACAGCTACAATAGCTCTGCCGTAGGTTACCAAACTGCCCGAATATACCATATTTGTTCTGTCTGCGAGCGGGACTTCCGCAGTAATGTTATCATCGTTTTTATCAACATTAGTTGATTCGCCCGTAAGTGAGCTTTCATTTACCTGTAAAGAATAATTATTTATAATTCTGCCGTCAGCTACTACAAGGTCACCCGCCTCAAGCACAACCATATCACCCTCAACCACTTCTTTTGACGGAATTTCAATTTTCTGTCCGTCACGAATTACTTTTGCATTCGGAGATGAAAGTGACTTTAAACTGTCAAGTGATTTTTCCGCATTAATATGCTGGACTGTACCGAGAATGGCATTAAGTGTAATTACCGCAAAAATTACTATAGTGCTTTCAATATTACCCGAAAACATTGAAATAATTGCAGCAATAATAAGAATAATTACAAGCAAATCCGCAAACTGACTGAGAAACACTTGCAAAGCGGTTTTTCGCTTTCCCTCCTGCAAAACATTTTCGCCGTTTTTTTGCAATAATTCTTCGGCTTTTTTTGAGCTCAGTCCGTCCTTTGTAACACCGAGCTTTTCAAGCACTTGTTCTTTGGTCAACTGATACCAGTTCATCATAATTCCTCCATATTTTTTCTTAATAAAAGAAAGTAAGCAAACAAAAAGACTTTTATTGTAAAATATTGCAAACGCAATTATCATACAATAAAAGTCTCGTTTTTTAAGATACAACCGATACCATAAGGTATGAGATTGACGAATTGTACCACAGATTATCTGCAAACTACTCCCCTTTACAGTGGTTTTATTCTATCAGATTATTCGGTTTTTGTCAACTGTTTTTCTTTATTTTCATCTTTTAACTTTACTTTCTTAGGTTTGCTTAACATTCCGAGAATTATTCCTACGGTTGCAAGCAAAACTCCGCTTGCGGAAGTGATTGCCGACCATTTTTCGCTGTCAAAAGCATAGGCAATAATAATTGATGCTAATATAAGCAATACGCATATTATAAGTAAAATAAACGCAATTTTAAAAAGAACATTCATTTTTTGCTTTTTCATTACATCATCTCCTGCAAATTGTTTGTAATATTCGCAAAGTCATCAAGAGTCAGCTTTTCCGCTCTTGCGTTTGTTTCTACTCCCGAATTAATCAAAAGCTCATTTATCTTGCCTTTTTCAACAGAAAGTCCCGAACTAAGCGAATTTGCAAGAGTTTTTCTTCTCTGTGAAAAAGCCGCTTTTATTACATTGAATAACAGTTTTTCACTCTCAACCTTTACAGGCGGCTCTTTTCTTACATTAAGTCTTATTACTGCCGAATCGACTTTCGGGGCAGGCATAAAAGAACCTGCGCTTACGCCAAACAGCATTTCAGGCTCGGCATAATAATTTACAGACACAGTAACCGCACCGCTCTGTCTTGTACCGACTTCCGCACAAATCCTCTGTGCCGCCTCTTTCTGAACCATTACGGTTATTGCCTCTATCGGCAGTCTGTCCTCAAGCAGTTTCATAATAACGGGAGATGTTATGTAATAAGGTAAGTTAGCACAGACAACAACCTTCATTCCCGCAAATTCTTCCGCAATCAGCTTGTGTAAATCAAGTTTAAGTACATCTTCGTTTACTACTTTTAAGTTATCGTATTCGCCAAGGGTTTCTTCAAGAACAGGCAGAAGTCTTTTATCAAGTTCTACTGCCACTACCTTATCGGCAAGCTGACAAAGCTCATTTGTAAGTACACCGATACCCGGACCGACTTCAATTACACCTACACCCTCGCCTGCACCGCTGTACTCTGCCATTCTCGGGCATACAGACGGATTAATCAGAAAGTTCTGACCAAGTGATTTTGAAAATGTAAAGCCGTGTTTTGAAAGTATCTCTTTAATTTTTCCTATATCAGATAAGTTATTCATTATAAAAGTCTAAGTCCTTTCGGATATTTATTTTTTAGTCTGCCATTTGAGCATTTGCCAAATCCCACAGTAATTCCGTTTACGCAGACAGCAGTGTATCCTTTAATATTATTGTCAACGGCAACTTCTTCACCGTGAAGAAACGCTTTAATTTCCGCAGAATTTACATCAAAATCCACTTTTGAAACACACTCATCTGCCTTTGCCGCCATAAATGCCGAATGATGCGGTTCGATTCTGTTTTTAACTATTTGTCCCAAAATTATTCCGCTGCGTAAAACGGGCAGCTTTTCATACGATACATATTCCTGCGGCAAAACAATAATTTTATCGCCTATCACTTCAATATTTTCACCAAACGGTCTGCCTATAAACAGGCTGTCGTAAAAATCAAAAATTTTACTGTCAATTTTCTTTTTACTGTTTTCCGTAAAAGAATTTTTATATAATTCGCCCGATTTTTTCAATCTTGCGGCAAAATGTCCCTCACCGCCGTCCATCGGAAAAATTCTTCGTGCATATTCAAGCGTCGGTCTGCCAAAATTTACATTTGCGTCTTCAAGTTTAAAATCAGGATTTTCCTCTAAAAACCTGCCGATAACACCCTCATTTTCTTCAACTGAAAAGGTACAGGTGGAATACACCATAACTCCGCCGTCTTTAAGCGCATTCTTAGCACTGTTCAAAATTTTTAACTGTCTCTCCGCACAGCTTTTTACATGCTCGTCACTCCACTCGCTTTCGGCAGTTGAGTCTTTTCTGAACATTCCCTCACCGCTGCAAGGAGCGTCAACAAGCACTTTGTCAAAACAGCCGGCAAGCCTGTCACAAAGCACCTCGGGATACGCATTTGAAACCGTGGCATTTCTTATACCCATTCTTTCAATATTAGAAAGCAGAATATTAGCTCTGTTTTTGACAATTTCATTGCTCCATAAAAAGCCTTTTGAATTGAGCTTAGCGGCAATTTGCGTACTCTTGCCGCCCGGTGCTGCGCAAAGGTCAAGTACATAGTCGCCCTCCTGCACATCAAGCATTGTTACTGCCGAAGAAGCAGACGGCTCTTGTATATAAAAAGCGCCTGCATGATGCAAAGGGTTATTACCGAGCGAAGTAATTTCATTCGGAATATAAAAGCTTTCACTGCAAAAAGGAGCGGATTTTAAATCAAAATTAAGTAATTTTTCAAGTTTTTCCACAGAACATTTCAGAGTATTTACTCTTAAGCCTCTGTAATGTTCTCCGCTTGAATTATAAAATTTTAAAAAATCGTCAAACTCGTCACCGAGCAGAGCTTTCATTTTATCTAAAAAAATATTCATTGTATAAATTCCTTAGAAACGATAATAATAAGCATATCGGAGGGAGGTGCTAATATGAACTTCAACCAGAATCAGAATAACAATCAGAACCAGAACAATAACCAGAATCAGAACAAAAATCAGAATAACAACCAGAATAAAAACCAGAAGAACAGCCAGAACAAGAATCAGAATAACAACTTTCACTAATCGGGTTCATAACTGTGCGGCAAGCCATATTTTTAGAAACAAAGGTATGGCTTGCCTTAAACAGTACATATTTTTTAAAATCAATAATTCACAAAAACAATTAATGGAATAATTCTATTGTTATTTAATTAAATTTTAATATATCAATATCCGTATTTTTCACCTATAATTATTACCTTAATTCTGTCCTTATGTCTTTGTTGAGCGCAAACTACATAGTTACAGCAAATTCTTCTGTCACTTTTGCAGCCCGAACAAAGTTCTGCGCCCTCTTTGTCTGCTGTAATACATTTACCTGTTTTGCCGCATGGAGTTTCAATATTTAATCTTATTGTATTGCTCGGTGCGGCAATTCTCTTTACTCTGTCAATTGCCTCATCAATGTTTTTTACAATTTTATTATAACCGCAAACAAGTATAACACTCTTAGGACCATATAAAATTGCCGCAACACGGTTAGAATTGCCGTCAACATTATACAGTTCTCCGTTTTCTGTAATCGCATTACTGCTCGCAAAGTAAACATCGGAAGAAAAAGTCTTATAATAAACCTCTTCCACCTCTTCGGGAGTAATTCCCTCTGCCGCTCTGTCAAGATACTTATAATCGGAAGAAGTAATAATATCATACACTCCTGTTTCTTTAAGAGTAACAGAACCGCCGCTTGATATTACATCGCCCTTTTTAATCAGAGTTTTTACAAGATTGCAGGCGTCTTCTTTGTTATCACAATAATAAGCATCCATCTTGTTTGCTTTCAAATTTTTTATTGTTTTTTCAATTTTAAGTTTAGTTTCGTTGCTCAAAGCGTTCATACTTACACTTCCGTTAGCTTTTTGTTAAATTATACACTATATAGCCGTCTATTTCAAGCCTCTACAAACGGTACTCCAAAATACTCCGCAATCGACTGTGCAAGATTTTTTCCGATTGCTCCGACATTTTCTCTTATCCACTGTGCCTCTTCGGGATTATCGTGGTACGCTACTTCTATCAATGCCGACGGTGCTTTTGTTCTGCGGACTTCCGCAAGGCTTGTGGTCGGAATAATATCTACATCATCAGGATACGGATAGATGTTTTCATAATTTCGTTGTAAGATTTCAGCGAACCTTTTTCCGTTAAGGCTTGACGGATAATAATATATATCAGCACCGGTATATCTGCCTGCCGAGCCCTCCGGTGCAGCATTACTGTGTACTGCAAGATGTAAATCATTTGCCGAATTATTAGAGTCCTTTATCGCCTGTGACAAAGTCATTTCGGGACTGTTTCTGTCAAATTCTATTCCGCTTGCAAGCAAATACGGCTCAATAGCGTCGGCAACAAGATTCATATAATATTCTTCATTTCCGCCGTCAACATAAGGATTATACTCCTGAAGTGACGGACTTAAATATACCTTTGGCATAATAATTCTCCTTTTATAAAAATAATGCTCACGCACCATACAATATATTATTCCGCAATTTATTTTTTGCTTATTTTTTCCATAAGTTGTACGGTTGATTCCGCATTATCTCTGCGAAATCTTCCGAGTTCATAAAGACTTTCGGGATTTTTAGTTACATAATTAAGTTTTTCGGTACAATTTAAAGTAGACAAAAAGCCTGCCTCTTTAAGAATTTCAAGACTTGAGACGCTTTCTTCACCGAACGGATAAATAAATGCGGTAGGTGAGTTGCCCGTAATAGATTTTATATATTTCTGAGCCTTATTTATATCATTTGTAATTGCAGTTTTATATTCATCATCACTTTCCTTATATTTTTTACCTATTCCCTTTCTCGGTGTCAAAGTGTGCATATTGTATGAATGATTCTGAAATTCCACAAGCCCGGAATCATACATTTCTTTAATATTCTTTTTCAAAAGATGACCGTAGTTTGCATTTTCTTCACCTGTTGCCGTAAAGTCCTCACTGAACTTTGCAACGGGTGAAATTACAGCTTTTGCGTTGTATTTTTTTAACAACGGAAAAACATATTTATAGTTATTGTAGTATCCGTCATCAAATGTCAGCATCACACATTTGTCAGGTAAGGCTTTATCGGAATAAACATAGTCAATTAAATCATTTACCGTAACGGTTGTATAACCGTTTTCCTGAAAATATTTTAAATCGCTTTCAAATAAATCAGGTGAAATCACATAATCATTTTGGCTTGATTTATCCTTTAATACCGAATGATACATTATAATCGGCATTTTTATAGCATTTTCCGAAATTTCGCTTGCACCGCTAAGAGATGCAAGTATAAAAATTGACAGAATTACTGTGGTAAGACACATTAAAAGCAGTTTTAATCTGTTTTTGTATATTTTACCCATAAATACCTCCAAATTTTTTTATAAAAATAATTTTTATTATTCTTTTATGTAAATATAATAATTTAAAGTTATGATAATATATTTGCAATCAGTAATCATTATCAATTTTTTGGAGAAAATGTTGCAATGAAAAGAAATTTCAGCTCAAAAAGAAACGCTATATACAACACAATTCTCAGTACAACGACACACCCAAGTGCCCGTTGGATATACGAACAGCTTAAGCCCGATTATCCGGACCTCAGCCTTGGCACAGTTTACCGTAACATTTCATTATTTAAAAATGAAGGCAAGGTAAGCGTTGTGTGTAATGTAAACGGTGAAGAACGCATTGACGGTAACACTTCCCCACATACACATTTTGTGTGCAATTGTTGCGGCAGGGTAATTGATGTAGCAGATGACGGCAGCAAATCGTCGGAAAGCCTTGCACTTTTAAATAAAGGCTTTACTATTGATAGCAAACTTGTTATCTACTACGGCAAATGTTCAGATTGCTGTAATAACTAATACCGAACAGCGGTATTTAATTAACAATATATATTTATTATAAAGGAGAAAAAATTATGAAATGGTATTGTACAGTATGCGGATATGTTTATGAAGGACCTACAGCTCCGGAGTTTTGCCCACAGTGTAAAGCTCCTGCAAGCAAATTCAAAGAGGTTGTAGAGGGCGCGTCTTTTGCAACAGTTCACGAGGTTGGCGTAGCTCAGGGCGTTAGCGAAGATATTTTAAAGGATCTCAGAGCTAACTTTGAGGGTGAATGTTCAGAAGTAGGTATGTACCTTGCAATGGCAAGAGTTGCTGACAGAGAAGGTTATCCTGAAATTTCAGCCGCTTTTACTAAGTATGCTTTTGAAGAGGCAGAGCACGCTGCAAAGTTTGCAGAACTCCTCGGTGAAGTAATTACAGACAGCACAAAGAAGAACCTCCAGATGCGTGCAGAGGCAGAAGCAGGCGCTTGCGAAGGCAAATTTGATCTTGCTAAGAGAGCAAAAGCTCAAAATCTTGACGCTATCCACGATACAGTTCATGAGATGGCTAAAGACGAGGCAAGACACGGTGCAGGCTTTGCAGGTCTTTTAAAGAGATACTTTGCTGACTGATTTTAAATCTTAAAAACTCAAAGGACATCGGCTGTTCATATACCGATGTCCTTTTTATTATTTTTCTATAAAAAATCAGCTGTAATTTGATTGTTTTATAATATTTTATTTACTTTTACTTATCATTATGATAACATTGTATTGAGGTGTTAAAAATGGATAATGAAAATATTAATTACAGTGATTATAAATACGATTTTGAATCAAAAATTGTAATGAACGAACAAGATTATTTAGACTTTAACAATTTAAGCTATAAAAGATTGGCAATAATATTTATAATTGAATTTATCATAACTGGTTTTATAACAACACGAATATTAATACTAAAATCTTTTAATTATTATTTTCAAAGTGAAACTACAGATGATATGCAATTATATCTGATATTATCCGCAGTAATAATTTTGCTTATGGGAGTAATATATTTTAAAACACAGAGAAATATCAAAAACAGCTATAAAAGAGCTTTGTTTACTACCGGCGAAAAGTATATTACTCACACTACTTACTTTGGCGAAAAAATTATTACCGTAACAAAGAATATATCAAGAGAATTTGATTATTCAAGCATTACGGGCGTTTACGAAACCGAAAAATACATTCTTTTAAAATTACAGTTTAATTTGTTTTTGATTATAGGTAAAGATATTAAAAGCAACATCAATAATGTAGATTTTATTTCTTACATATTCAGTAAATCTCCTAATATTAAAAAGAAAGTTGTTATTAATGTTACTAATCAAAAAAAGGTTGCCTTTGTTTTTATGTGCCTTACAATCGCTCTGTTTGTAATTAATTTGATAATTGCTGTCTTATAGAAATCGGTTCTATTCTAAAAGTCGAGGTAACATTAAAAATTATAGTTTGGCTTAATACAACTGCAAAGCAATTATAAAAGTTTGGTCGACTTTTTCAAAGATCATGGTGGGTAGGCAAAGCCACAAACACTTTACTCTTACACAATTTCTTGATAGCCGAACAGCTCGCTGTTTGAGCCTGATACATTGTTATATTGGACTATATTAGGGGCACTGCCCAAACCAAATTTTTAATTATTTAGCTAAAGCTGTGCGATAATCAATAATTCCCCAACAATCATTTGATAAAGTACCTAAAAATACTTATATTGCTTTATTTCCAAATGCAAAAAATCCCACTCAAAAAAATTTGAGTGGGATTAATTATGCAATATTAATAAATAATTAATTATTTAACCATACTTGCAACTTCAGCTGCAAAATCGTCCTGACGCTTCTCAATGCCTTCGCCCTTTTCAAAACGAACGAACTTAGCAATCTCAATGCTGCCGCCGAGAGCCTTAGCTGTGTTGTTAGTATACTGCTTAATTGTCTGCTTGTTGTCCTTAACGAACTCCTGATCTACAAGGCAGTTCTCCTTATAGAATTTGCCGATCTTACCCATAACGATCTTATCAGCAATTGCCTCAGGCTTACCCTCGTTAATAACCTGCTGACGCATAACTTCTTTCTCATGCTCAATAACTTCAGCCGGAACATCAGCCTCTGTAAGGTATGGAGTGTTGAGAGCTGCAATCTGCATAGCTACATCCTTACCGTAAGCAATGAATTCATCGTTTACAGCAATGTCAGTTGTGAAGTTTACAAGAACGCCAATCTTACCGCCTGCATGAACATAAGCTACGCAAGCACCTTCCATACGCTCAAAACGACGGATCTTGATGTTCTCGCCGATTGTCTGAATCTTCTCCTGGAGAAGTTCAGCAACTGTCTGCTCTGAACCTGCTGCCTTAAGTGTAAGAAGCTCATCAACATCAGCAGGATTCTGCTCGATAACTGTCTGAGCACAAGCCTTAACAAAATCCATAAATGAATCGTTCTTAGCAACGAAGTCTGTTTCAGCGTTTACTTCGATAACTACGCCAACAGAAGCGTCTGCATTAGTTGTTGCATAAGCAACACCTTCAGCAGCAATTCTGCTTGCCTTTTTAGCTGCTTTTGCAAGGCCCTGCTCTCTTAAGAAGTCAATAGCCTTGTCCATATCACCATCGGCATTTGTGAGAGCCTTTTTGCAATCCATCATGCCGCAACCTGTTTTTTCTCTTAATGTTTTAACATCCTGAGCTGTAAATGCTGCCATTTATATTACATCCTTTCGATTGATATAATTATAAGATAAATAAGATAAATAAAATTATTCAGCTGCCTCTTCTGCTGTTTCTTCTTCAACAGCAGCTGCACCCATCTGACCTTCTTTACCCTCAATGATAGCGTCAGCCATAGCACCTGCAATAAGCTTTACTGCACGGATAGCGTCATCGTTACCTGGGATAACGTAGTCGATTTCATCAGGGTCACAGTTTGTATCAACAATAGCAACAATCGGAATGTTGAGTTTCTTAGCTTCAGCAACGGCGATTCTCTCTTTTCTTGGGTCAACAATAAAGAGTGCGCCCGGCATTGAAGTCATATCCTTAATACCGCCCATAAACTTCTCAAGCTTTTCAATCTCAAGGTTAAGCTTGATAACTTCCTTCTTAGGAAGAAGATCAAATGTACCGTCCTCCTGCATTGTGCGGAGCTGCTTTAAACGAGCAATTCTTCTGCGGATTGTAGCAAAGTTTGTGAGCATACCGCCGAGCCATCTTGCGTTTACATAGTAAGCGCCTGCACGGAGAGCCTCTTCTTTAACTGAATCCTGAGCCTGCTTCTTTGTACCTACAAAGAGTACGCTCTTGCCTTCTGCTGAAAGCTCACGAACAAAGTTGTAAGCCTCTTCGAGCTTCTTAACGCTCTTCTGAAGGTCAATAATGTAAATACCGTTACGCTCTGTGAAGATGTATTCAGCCATCTTAGGGTTCCATCTTCTTGTCTGGTGACCAAAGTGTACACCTGCTTCTAAGAGCTGTTTCATTGAAACTACTGCCATTTTAAATATCCTCCTTAGGTTAAAACCTCCGCCGGGCCTTGATTTTTATCGGGTTAAGAGCAATTTGCCACCGTTCCGACAAGCCCAACGTGCGAAATGCTATATTATTATACCATAAAATGCAAAAAAATCAAGTGTTTTTTTGAAATAACACTTGATTTTTTTGCATATTGTATGTATCAGACTGCCAGATCAAAAAACCTTACATTACCGCAGCTGATAATGAAATTCTGTGTTTCGTGCCATTTACTTTCACCTGTGTAGAAACAGATGATTCTGTGCTGAACAGCCGAACCGTTGTTGTCAAAAATATAAGAAACCGCTGCTTTAACATCTGAGTTTGGCTCAATGTTTGTCGGGGCATAGTACTTATATTCATCTATAATGTAATCAATAGATGTATTACCGGAAAGGTTCATAGCATCTCTGATTGATTGGGCAACGAGAGCACATCCCTCATAACCCATAGTACCTGCCTCACCCATTACAAGGCGCTCGAGTTTTGCTCTGTCATAATCAGAAAGAGTTACCCTGCTCGGAGAATAAGATGTGTCAGGATTATCAATATTTACAAGATAAGTCTGTACACTCTCTGTAGGCTGTGTTTCTTCTTCTTTTTCTTCAACGGGCTTAGTAGTTGCCTTAGTTTCTGTTTTGTTCTCCTTTGCGGGAGCTGTTGTAGGCTTGGTAGCCTTTTCTGTCGGTTTGGTTGCCGCTTTGGTTTCCTCTGTTTTTTTGTCAGCAGTTTCCGTAGGTACTGTTTCCGCACAATTTTCAGCAATTGACTGTGAGAAAGTATCAATACCGCCAACGGAGTATGCAGCCGCTCTGCTGTCAGCATAAGCATCAACACTTGGCGCAAGTGTTGTGGTAGGAATAAGCAGGCAAGCAGATGCCAGTATTATAGCACTTATAAAAGAAATAGGTTTAAGTGCTCTGCTTGTCTTTTTTGCAGTAACCTGTTTTTTGCCATTTTCTGTATGTTTATTATTTGTTCTCAAAAATTTATCCTCCCTGTGATTAGCATAATTCAAAACCAATATTCGGCTGTGTTTTATGCGACTTCCTTTAGTCGTTAAAATTTTATCAAACACACAATTCGTTGTTATTAAACCACATTTTTTTGAAAAATGCAAATTTTCAGCCCTGTTATTTTTTGTTACTTTTGTTATATTGTTGTAACAATCAAATTTTAATTTTCTCATAAACACAAATAATTGTTTAATTTGCATAAATTAGCGAATACTTCTTAGTGGATTGTGCAAAATAGGTAGAAAATCAATTTTTTTAGAATTTCTCTTTAATTCTTGGCTTTTTGCACCTTTTTACGGGATTCGGCATGGAACAGGATATGATAATTGTATCTTCACCTATAAGTTCAATTTTCTCCCACGGAATTATATAATCCTCACATTTACCTATAAAGCCCAGAAAACTGCTCCTGCCGAATATAACAAGCGACACTATTTTTGCACACTTGGTATCTACTATAACATCATCCACAAAACCTATTCTGCAGCCGTCACACGCACTTATTACTTCCTTATGTCTTATATCTGTAAGTCTGCAATTCATAAAAAAAGCCTCCATTCATTGACTTTTATATATATATTTGATAGAATAAACTTATATGACAAATGTACACTACAAAGGAGATGTTTTTATGGATTATATTTTTATGACCGATTCCTCCTGTGACCTTTCTGCTGAAATTGCCAAGGAGATTAATGTTGAAATTCTGCCAATGGAATTTACTATGGAGGACAAGTCTTACCTCCACTATGCAGATGCAAGAATGATGAGTCTTGATGACTTTTATTCTAAACTCAAAAGCGGTATTGATTCAAAAACCACCCAAATTAACTACAATAATTTTATAAATTATTTTGAACCGTATTTAAAAGCCGGAAAGGATATACTTTATACAGGTATCTGTACAGGTCTTAGCGGAACTTATAACACTTGTCTTATGGCTGTAAAAGATTTGCAGGAAAAATATTCTGACAGAAAAATTGTTATTATTGATTCTATGTGCGACTCTGTCGGACTTGGCCTGCTTATTTACCTTGCAGGTCAGAAGTACACAGAAGGTGTTTCAATCGAAGAGCTTGAACAGTATATCAATGATATTAAACTCAAGGTTTGTCACTGGTTCATTGTTGAAGACCTCGACCATCTTAAGAGAGGCGGCAGAATTTCCGCCGTTGCGGCTACATTCGGTAAGGCTTTGCAGATTAAACCTCTTATAAGTGTAGATGAAGGAGGGCATCTTATTAATGTAGGTAAAGTAAGAGGCGCAAGCAATGTGTATAATTCTCTTGTTTCGCATTTTGAGCGTGACGCTGAAAGCCCGAAAGAGCAGACTGTATTTATAGGTCATGCAGACAACAAAGAAGGTGCTCTTGAACTTCAAAAAAGAATCAAGGGTATGTGCAAAAAATCAATTATCTGCGATATAGGTCCGGTTATCGGTTCTCATGTAGGTTCAGGCATGCTTGCTATTCTTTTCCTCGGCACAAGAAATTTAAAATCTTAATATTCAGGCAAAATATACGGCTGAGTTTTCAAAGCGAAGACTCAGCCGTTTTTATTTTCTTCAATTATGATAATACAGCAGACACATTACGCTTACTCCGATAATGCCTCCTATAAATACACCTATAATTATACCGACAATCATATTTTACCTCCTATACACAATTTGACATTTATTATTTTGAATGTATGTAATAATAGTAAAGGGGCTTTTTATGAATAATATTTACATTGATGTTCTAATCACGGTAAACATATTTATAGATTATTTTTTACTGATGCTGACAAAGAAAATCATCGGTTCAAATATAAAATATTTCAGAGTAATAATAGGAAGTATTGTCGGCGGACTTTTCAGCCTCACCGCTCTGCTCCCTGTACTGCCGTTCGGATTAAATATTCTCACCGATTTGGCGGTCGCTATGTTAATAATTTTTATTACCTTTGGAAAATGCAAAATTAAAACATACATAAAGCGGGTACTTATTTTCTTTGCACTTTCATTTTCTTTTGGCGGACTTATGATTTTTATATACCTCGCTTTTAAACCAAAAGGTATGGGAATATACAATGATGTAATTTACTTTGACATCTCCCCTGTTTTGCTGATAATTCTTACCCTCGTATGCTATTATATTCTTTTACTTATAAAAAAACTGACGAAAAGCGTTTACAAGCCAGATATTCATAATATAGAAATAAAAATAAATGACAAGTGCTATATATTTAACGCAAAACTTGATACAGGCTGCAATGTAAAAGAGCCGTTTTCGGGCAAGAGCGTGATAGTAGCCGAAAAAGAGGTGTTTAATGATTTTGTCCCCGACAAAACAAAGGTCAGATTAATTCCGTTCACAAGCCTTGGCGGCAGCGGAATACTGCAAGGCTTTTGTGCCGACAACATTATTATTGACGGAAAGGAAGCGGATAATTCGGTTTATATAGGAATTTGCGAAAACATCTTTAAAGATGATATAAAGGCAATAATACCAAGTGAACTTATCAATAACTGACAGGAGAAATTGCAATGAACATTATGCAGATTCTAAGAAAAATAAGATTATTTTTTAATTTTGACGATGAAGTATTTTATATTAACGGAAGTGAAACTCTGCCTCCGCCTCTTACAAAATCAGAAGAAGCCGAAATAATGCAAAGAATAACAGACGGTGACAACAGTGCCAGAGAAGAATTGATTACCCATAACTTAAGACTTGTTGTATATATTGCCAAGAAATACGATTCGCCGAGCGCAAGCGCAGAGGATTTAATTTCAATAGGAACTATAGGGCTTATAAAAGCGGTAAAAACATTTTCACCCGAAAAAAACATAAAACTTGCTACATATGCTTCACGCTGTATTGAAAATGAAATACTGATGTTCCTGCGAAAATCCTCTCAATTGAAAAACGAAGTATCTATTGATGAACCGTTAAATACAGATTGGGACGGCAACGAACTGTTATTATGTGATATTTTAGGAAGTGACCCTGACCTTGTAAATAAAGATATTGAAAATGAACTTGAAAAAAGGCTTGTACTGCAAGCGGTATCAAAACTTAATCAAAGAGAATGTTTGATTATGGAATTGCGATTCGGTCTTAACGGCAGAAAAGAACATACACAAAAACAGGTTGCCGACAAACTCGGTATATCGCAATCCTATATTTCTCGATTAGAAAAAAAGATTATTCGCAGGCTTAAGCATGAACTTGAAAAGGCTGTATAACGACTATATAACTTAACCTAAATTTTTAATTCTTAATTAAAGCTATACACTAAACTATAATTCTTCATTTTTCAATAAATAATCCATAAGATGAAACGGACGCTTAAAAACGCCCGTTTTTCATTAAAAAATCGCATCATCAGCAAGTGTAGAGCCGTTTTCCATTCTGCCCTCTACATAATCTTCAACACCGTCTGTTAAACCGTCGTCACGATTTTCGTATTCTTCATTTCCGATAATTCCGTCACCGTCACGAACTCTGCCGTTACGCTCGGCATCATCTGTCATAGAATCGGCTTTACTCTCGACTTTGTTTTTATCGTCTGATTTAGAGTCTTCGTTTTTGGAATTCTCGGAAGTTGCGGAACTATGTGCAGAAGTTTCGTTTTTAGAATTATTCTTATTACCGCCGCAACCTGTAAGTGCCGTAGCAAATGCAATGGTTGCAAGCAATGCAGCAATTATTTTTTTCATAAAACCATCCTTAATAAACAAAAATAGTGCCCTCAAATGAAGGCACTATTATTTTTAGCAATAGTTTTGCTTTTATGAATTTTTATTCTTTAACAAGCTGAATATGCGGATACGGAATTGTTACTCCGTTCTTTTTAAATTCTTTTAGTACATTTTCCTGCATCATATAATAAACACCGTAATAATCATCGGGTTCTACCCACACCCAAGCAACAATTTGAATACCGCTGTCAAGATATTTATCAACATATACCTTTGGTTCGGGATCTTTTAAAACCCTTTCATCTGACTTTGCAAGGTCAAGAATTATCTTACGAACAAGGTCAATGTCATCATCATAGCCTACAGTATATGACAAATTAATTCTGCGGTTTGTCTGACCTGTACAGTTTGTTACATTGTTTGCGGTAAGTCTTGAATTTGGAATATTTACAATTTTATTGTCAAAAGTATGAATTTGAGTTGAAAAAACACGAATACTTCTAACATATCCTTTTATGCCCTCAAATTCAAGAATATCTCCTGCAACAAAAGGTTTACTTATAAGAATTACCACGCCACTCGCCACATTTCCCAGTGATTCCTGCAATGCAAGACCGGCAGTAATTGCCGCAGCGGCAAATGTAGTTATGATTGAAGAAACATTAACTCCGATTGTAGAGAGCGCTGTCATAACAACAATCAAATATAAAACTATTTTTAATATAGAAAAGAAAAATGTAATAACAGTACGCTCAATCTTACTTTTATTAATAATTTTTCTGATTAGCTTTAACAGTAATTTTACAATTAAACTGCCTACAACAAATACAAGCAGAAAAATAAGAATTTTCGGCAAATATTTTTCATTAAAAGAATTTAGTGCAGAAATAAAATCAAAATCATCCATTTTATCACCATTCAATAATATGTTCTGAAATTTTCTTTCCGTTTTCCCATATTGAAATATAGAAATTGCCGTTCTCGTCTAAAGAAATGCATTTTCCGTTTTTAACTCCGTTTGCATAATCGGCAACATCAATAAATGTACCGTCTTTATTAAACCTTGCGCCGTAGTTTGTCGGAGAATTATTCTCCCATTTACCTATATGCATTGTTCCGTCAGAAGTTCTGTATCCTACACCTGCGCCGCTGCGTTGATTCTCTTTCCAATCGCCGACATAGTTAATATCACCGTTTTTATAGTAAAATACACCAAAGCCGTCACGCTTGCCTTGTGCATATTCACCGTCATACGCTGTAATTCCGCTTGGAGATACGGTTCTTCCTCTGCCTGTACGCAAACCGTTTTCATCAACCGCACCAAAATACTCATAATTGCCCGAAGTAGTGCTTACCACTGCGTCAGATTTTCTTTCTTCTTCTGCAATTGTAACATCAACTTCCTCAACAACGGTATTTTGTAAATTATTATCGTCTTTACTTTCCGTTTCGTCGGATTTTTCAAACTTTTCAGCCTGTTCGATAACTTCATCATCGTGATTTTCGGTAACTTTTTCTTCAACGCTTTCATCGGTTTGTGCGAGAACATCGGTTTCTTCATCTGCTACTTCTACACCCGAATGTTCAATAACCTGACCGAACAGATTTTTATTTGTCTTATGTGCCTCCTCAAGAATTTTCTCAATTCTGTCATAAGCCGTAACCTGTGGCTTTGGTTCTGTAAATGTATCGTCAAGATATTCAAGCAATGATAAATCTATAGGATTTTCAGGTTTGTAATCAGGCAAAAATTTATCTGCATCAAGCATAAGTTTAGCGTGTTTCGTCTTATAATTTGCATTGACTTTATTCAAAGAAGCGGGAGCAAACGCACTGTCATACCAAATCATTCCGTTATTTGAATACACAAGTGCGGCGCTGTTATTCTCGGGATTTTTGTCTGACGGAAAAAGAGTAACACCGGCGACCATATGGTTATTGCTGAAAAGTATTTTTTCAATTGCGATAACACCGTCAATTTTTTTAGGAGAAACAGTACAAAGTCTTTCTCCCTCTATGCTTTTGTCAAAATATTCCGTCCTTATCCATAAATGCGAACTGTCAAAAAATTGCTTTTTATAGACTGTTGCTTTTTCTGTATAATATCTCACACAGTAAATTCCGCCTGTTTCACGCTTTACAGATTGATATGGGCGGAGGTTTTTTGTTACTTTCCACGATAAAGGCTGATTTTTACTCATTTTGTAAGAGAGCTTGTACGAAACATCGTCCAAGGAAATATCCGTATCATCTGCTTGCGGACGATGATTTGAATTAAAATAATTTGCACGAACTCCTGCAAGTGCGTCATTTTTAAAGTCAAGTTTTTCAAAATCCGACACACAAACAGAATAAAAAATCAAATCCCTTGTCAATTCCTGTTGAGAGGTTATCATAAGGCGAAAATCCTTTCAAATAAATAAGAATACAAAGTCAGGGCGAACATAGTCCGCCCCGACATTTTAAATACCGATTAAATTAATCCGAATAAATTATCAGATAGAAATTGTCATAGCAATCTTGTAAAGATCTTCATCAAATACACGCTGCATATCAAGAGCCTCATTGATGTCGAGATCAATGATTTTGCCGTCTTTCATTGCTACTACACGGTTACCGAGATTCTTCTCAAGCAACTCTACTGCTCTGAATCCCATCTCACTTGCAACAACTCTGTCACGAAGTGTAGGTGAACCGCCACGCTGAACATGACCGAGAATTGTGGCACGAGTTTCAATACCGAGTCTGTTTTCTATATAATTAGCAAGTTCAGCAACCTTACCTACACCCTCGGCAACAACAATGATAAAGTGTTTCTTACCTGTTTTCTGAGTGTTGATAATTCTCTGAATAACATCTCTTTCAATGTTGTAAGGAATTTCAGGAACAAGAATAGCCGTAGCGCCTGTTGCGATACCTGTCTGCAAAGCAATATCACCGCAGCGTCTGCCCATAACCTCTACGATTGAACAACGGTCATGAGACTGTGCTGTATCACGAATACGGTCTACCATCTGAAGTGCTGTATTCATTGCTGTGTCAAAGCCTACTGTATATTCTGAACAAGCAATATCATTATCAATAGTACCCGGAATACCGATACAGTTAATACCTGCATTGGTAAGAGCACGAGCGCCCTTGAAAGAACCGTCACCGCCGATTACAACAACGCCCGATACATCAATACTTCTGCAAAAATCCGCTGCTTTCTTAATACCTGCAGGAGTAGCAAACTCTTCACTTCTTGCTGTGTAAAGCATTGTACCGCCAAAACCGATTATATCAGATACACTGCGAAGATTCATTTCCTGAACATCGCCGTTAAGTAATCCGTTGTATCCACGGTAAACACCGTAAACTCTCATTCCTTTATTTATACCTGCACGAACTACTGCTCTTACAGCGGCATTCATACCGGGAGCGTCACCGCCACTTGTTAATACTGCTATTGATTTCTGAGCCATTTGATTATACCTCCATAAGGTTTTTTACTCCTTAATTATAATACAATATTTCACCCTTTACAAGACTAAATTTACTATTTTATTAAAATTTTCTTTTTTGGCGGCATTTTTACATCAGTAAAGATACATTTTCTTGGTTTTGTGCGTTATTGACTTTAAATTATATAAGTTATATAATAGTATTATTAATTTGATGGATAATTCTTCATATTATTTATTTTTGGAGGCATATCATATATGACAAAATTATATCTTGCCATTCCCTGCTACAACGAAGAAGAAGTACTAAGAGATTCGGCGCAAAAGCTCTCTGACAAGTTCAGTAAAATGATGCTTGAAGGCAAAATTACCGATGACAGTAAAATTGTATTTATAGATGACGGCTCAAAAGACAAAACCTGGAGTATTATCAGCGACCTTCACAAAGAAAATCCTGTATTTCAGGGAATCAAACTCACACGCAACAGAGGACATCAAAATGCTCTGCTCTGCGGTCTTATTACATTAAAAGACAAGGCAGACGCTGTTATTTCAATTGACGCAGACTTACAGGATGACATCAACACATTTGACGAAATGGTTGAAAAATACGAAAACGGCTGCGATGTTGTTTACGGTGTGCGTTCAAAGCGTGAAACCGACACATTTTTCAAGAGATTTACAGCCGAGGCGTTTTACAAAATTCTTAATAAAATGGGTGCAAAAGTTATTTTTAACCATGCCGATTTCAGACTTATGAGCAAAAGAGCTCTGAACGCTTTTGCAGAATATAAAGAAACAAACATCTTTTTAAGAGGTATGGTACCGCTTATCGGCTATAAGTCGGATATAGTTACATACGAGCGTTTTGAAAGACTTGCGGGTGAAAGCAAATATCCGCTTAAAAAAATGCTTGCTCTTGCTTGGGAGGGCATTACTTCTCTAAGTATTCAGCCAATAAGAATGATAACGGGTCTTGGCGCAATTGTATTTGCCATAAGCATTATTATGATTATTTACAGCCTTGTAAGCTACTTTATGGGCTTTGCGGTTAGCGGCTGGGCAAGTATTTTGTGTTCTATCTGGGCTATCGGCGGACTTCAAATTCTTGCAATCGGTATTATCGGCGAGTATATCGGAAAAATTTATTTGGAAGTCAAAAGGCGCCCGAGATTTATTGTTGAGGAATTTCTTGAGGACTGACAAGGCTTATACAATAATATGTAATGATTTAAAAATGCCTTTCGTAATTTTACGGAGGGCATTTAATGAGAGGTAACAATGAATCTTGAAAAACTGCAAAACCGAAATCCTGCCATGGACATTCTGCGAATAGTTGCTGTGCTTTGTGTAATAAGTATTCACTTTTTTTACCATACAGGCTACTACAACACAACCGCAGACAATGTTCCGATGTATTTTGCAACGGTTCTGCGCACTCTGTTTTCTGTTTGCGTACCGCTGTTTATGATACTGTCGGGATTTCTTTTGTGTAACAAAACGCTGAAAAAAGGCTATTACTCAGGAATACGAAAAACAATTATAGTTTATATTCTTGTGGCAATCGCATGCATAATTTATAAATCCTGTAACGGAAGTTACACACTGACTACGCTTACATTTTTTACGGGTATTTTTGATTTTACGGGTGCAAATTATTCCTGGTACATAGAAATGTACATAGGTCTGTTTTTAATTGTACCGTTTCTTAACATTATCTATAAAAATCTTGACAGCAGAAAGCAAAAAAATATTTTACTTATTACTTTGATTGCGATTACTATTCTGCCGTCGTTATTTAATGCTTTTAAATTTGACTCTTACGAATGGTGGGCAAATCCCGCAGCCGATACCGATACTCAAAAACTTATGCCAAGCTGGTGGGTTGGCATTTACCCTATCACCTATTACTTTACAGGCTGTTATATCCGTGAATACGGCACGAAAATAAAAAATGTTTTTCTTATAATCGCACTTGTAATTGCAATTTTCGGATTTGGCACATTTAATTTTTACAGATGCTACGGCAGTACATTCACCACAGCAAATTATGTGTATTGGTACGGTATTGAACCGTATGTAATGTCTGTTCTGATTTTCTTGATAATAAGCAAGCTCAAACTCGAAAATATTAATGTAAAAGCAAAATTTGTACTTTGGAAAATTTCGGATTTGGTGCTCGGCACTTACCTTGTGTCGTTTATTTTTGATTCAATTTATTATTACGAAATTCTTAATATAAATACGCCTGATTTTTATGCCCGTTTTCCGTTTATGCCGCTTATGGTACTCTGGGTATTTGTCAGCGCTCTGTTAAGCTCTGCAATACTCAATATTATAGCCGCAGGCATTGAATTTTGTTGGGAAAAAATATGTTGTTTTTTCAGATTTGTTTTTAAAAGAAAAAACAAATCCGAGATTATCGTTAACGATAAAGATTGACATTAATATTAAAATTTTAATTGTTTAACGGAAATTTACAAAAACATATAACCATTTATGCCCGCCTCTTGAAAAATCGCCGGGCATAAATAATTTACTTGAATTTCCTATGTAATTATGTTATACTAAATAGTGAAAATTTTTAAAATAAATAAATTTATACCATTTTTACACACAATATTTGTGCTGTGAAAGTATATCTCGGGGGTTATTTATGGATTTTATGAAACTTTACAATGAATGGTTAGAAAACGCTACCGAAGACGCTGACCTTATTGCTGAGCTTGAAAGCATAAAGGGCAACGAGGACGAGATTTATGATCGTTTCTACAAAGCACTCACATTCGGCACAGCAGGCCTTAGAGGTGTAATCGGTGCAGGTACTAACAGAATGAACATCTATGTTGTTCGTCAGGCTACACAGGGACTTGCAAATTACATCATTCAGAAGTACGGCAAAGGCTCTGTTGCAATTTCTCACGACAGCAGAATTAAAGCCGACCTCTTTATGCTTGAGGCTGCAAGAGTTCTTGCAGGCAACGGCATTAAGGTTTACATCACATCTGAATTACAGCCTACACCTGTACTTTCATACCTTGTTCGTTACTTCAAGTGTCAGGCAGGTATTATGGTTACAGCAAGCCACAACCCTGCTAAGTACAACGGTTACAAGGCATACGGCGAAGACGGTTGTCAGATGACAGATGTTGCCGCAGGTATTGTATATGACGAAATCTGCAAACTTGATATGTTTAAAGATGTAAAGATTGCTGACCTTGACGAGGCAGTTAAGAGCGGTCTTATTGAATATGTTTCCGATGATGTTTATGACAGCTACCTTGAAAAAGTTATGGAACAGCAGGTAAACCCTGGCGTTTGCGAGGGTGCAGGCTTAAAGGTAGTTTATACCCCACTCAACGGTACAGGCAACAAACTTGTAAGAAAAGTTCTTAAGAAAATCGGTGTTGAAGAAATTACAGTTGTACCTGAGCAGGAGCTTCCTGACGGCAACTTTACCACTTGCCCATACCCGAACCCTGAAATTAAAGAGGCTCTCCAAAAAGGTATTGAACTTTGCGAAAAAGTACAGCCTGACCTTCTTCTTGCAACAGACCCTGACGCAGACCGTGTAGGTATTGCGGTTAAAGATTACGACGGCAGCTACCGCCTTATTTCAGGTAATGAAGACGGCATTATGCTTACAGACTATATTCTTTCTTCACGCAAGGCAAACGGCACACTTCCCGAAAAGCCTGTTTTGGTTAAGACAATCGTTACAACAAAACTTATCAACAAGCTTTGTGAAAAGTACGGCTGTGAACTTAAAAATGTTCTTACAGGTTTTAAGTACATCGGTGAAGTTATCCTCAACCTTGAAAAGAAAGGCGAAGAGGACAGATATGTATTCGGCTTTGAAGAGAGCTACGGCTACCTTGCAGGTACTTATGTTCGTGATAAGGACGCAGTAGTTGCATCAATGCTTGTTTGCGAAATGGCTGCTTTCTATAAGAAACATGGCAAGTCACTTGCACAGGTTATTGACTCACTTTATGAGGAGTACGGCTACTACCTCAACCATACATCTGCATTTGAATTTGACGGTGCGGCAGGTATGGAGAAAATGAACAACATTATGGCTGAAATCAGAGATAATATTCCTACTGAAATTGACGGCAAAAAGGTTGTTAAGGTTTCCGACTATCTCCTTAAGTATGAGCTTGACACAGTAACAGGTGAAAAGACTGCTATTGATCTCCCGACTTCAAATGTAATTTCATTTGGTCTTGAGGGTGACAACGGCGTAATTATTCGTCCGAGCGGTACAGAGCCAAAGATTAAGGCTTATATCACAGCAGTCGGCAAAGACTTCAATGATGCAGAAAGCATTAAAGACAGCCTTGTAGATGCATCTAAAAAGCTACTTGGTATTGAGTAATTTAATATAGCAATAGCATAGAAATTTAGTGGTATCGTTTTTCGATACCGCTTTTGATATTTACAATTATAAAATAGTGCATTATGTCATATTGACATTTAAGATAAATAATTCTAAAATATAAAAAAACAACAAACTATTGTTGTAATCATTTTTCCATAAGGAGTGGTATAATTAATGAGAAAAACAAAGAAATTTGCAGCAATTCTGCTGTCGGCACTTATATTGTCAAGTTCATTTTCCGTTTTGCCTGTAAGTGCGGCAACATTCGGAAATGATACGGCTGTTGTGTCTTCTGATGAAAGCTTGATAAGCGGTGACTATGAGTATTCGGTGCTTGCTGACGGTACAGTTGAGATTACTCGATATTTTGGTAGTGATACCAATGTTATTGTTCCTGAAAAGATTAATAATAAAAAAGTAACTTCAATAGGAGGTACTTCATTTCAACATAACACAATAATAAAAAATGTTGTTTTACCCAAATTTATAACTAAAATTGAATACTATTCATTTTTGGGTTGCACTAATTTAAAAAATATAAATATTCCTCAAGGAGTCACTTACATTTCTGGAAGTGCTTTTTTAAATACTGGATTAGAATCTATAATTATTCCGGATACTGTGACAGATATGGGCAATGCAGTTTTTTGTGACTGTAAATATTTAAAAAATGTGCAAATCTCTGATTATATTACCTATATTCCACCACAGTTGTTTTATAATTGTCTAAGTTTAAAAAGTATAACAATACCCAAAAATGTAACAAAAATTGATTATTTAGCATTTGGATATTACAAAGATACAAACGAAACATTAAAAATAGAAGATTTCAAAATCTACGGCTACAAAAACACTGCCGCCGAAACATATGCAAAAGAAAACGGTTTTGAATTTATTTCGTTGGGCAAGCAAATTCTCACAGGTGACGCTAACCTAGACGGTACCGTAAATATTAAAGATGTTACATATCTGCAAATGCATATTGCCGGCAACAAGAATCCTGACGGTTCACCGCTTATTGACGAAACAAACAAGCAATTGTTTGACAGTATTGATATGAACAATGACGGTAAGCTGACTGTTAATGATGTTACAGCACTGCAAACCTACCTTACGCAAAACAACTAAATAACAAAACTTAAACGGCTGTCACTTGTTTTGACAGCCGTTTGCAAATTATTAAAGCCACCTTATCATACGATAAAGTGGCTTATTTGTTATGCTTAGAAGCGCATTGTAAGGCTGATTCTGTTCTTTTCGGGGTCAACGCTTATGATTTTTACATCTACCACATCGCCAACCTTGAGAACCTCCGACGGGTGCTTAATGTACTTATCGCAAATCTGCGAGATATGAACAAGTCCGTCCTGATGAACACCGATGTCGATAAATGCACCGAAGTCAATTACATTTCTGACAGTTCCCTTGAGTACCATATCAGGCTTTAAGTCTTTGATGTCGAGAATGTCGGAACGGAGCATTGGTGCAGGCAGTTCGTCACGGGGATCTCTGCCTGGCTTTGAAAGCTCCTTTACAATATCGTCAAGAGTAGGCAAACCGATTTTAAGTGTATCGGCAAGGCTTTTTGTTCCCTTTGCCGCAACTCTGTTTGCCAAATCGGTAAATTTGCCCTCTTTAATTTCTTTATCCGAATAATCAAGAAGTGCAAGCAACTCTTTCGCACTCTTATAACTTTCAGGGTGAACACCTGTGTTGTCGAGTGGATTTTTGCTTTCAGGCACTCTTAAAAATCCTGCGCACTGCTCAAAAGCCTTTGGTCCGAGCTTTGGAACTTTCTTTAATTCGGCACGAGAAGTAAATGCACCGTTTTCCTCACGATAAGCAACAATATTATTGCAAACCGTACTGTTAAGACCTGAAATTCTTGAAAGCAATGCAGGAGATGCTGTGTTAAGGTCGGCGCCTACAGAGTTTACGCAACCCTCAACCACACCGTCAAGTGTTTCGCCAAGTCTTTTCTGCGGCATATCGTGCTGATACTGTCCGACTCCGATTGCCTTTGGTTCAATTTTTACAAGCTCTGCAAGCGGGTCTTGTAATCTTCTTGCAATGGAAACCGCACTTCTGAGTGTAAGGTCAAGCTGCGGTAATTCCTTTGCCGCAAGTTTTGATGCCGAATAAACCGAAGCGCCTGCCTCGCTGACTACCATATAATAAACGGGGTGGTCAGCCTCTTTGATTGCATCTGCCGCAAACATTTCGGTTTCCTTACTTGCTGTGCCGTTGCCGATTGAAATAATATCTACATTGTGCTTTTTAATAAGCTGCAAAAGTTTTTGCTTTGACTCTCTGACCTTTACCTCTGAATGTGTAGGATAAATTACCGCTGTGTCAAGTACCTTTCCCGTGCCGTCAACAACCGCTACTTTACAGCCTGTACGGTAGCCCGGGTCAAGTCCGAGTACAGTTTTGCCCTTAACTGGCGGCTGCATAAGCAGCTGACGAAGATTTACACCGAAAACTTTCATTGAATTTTCGCAGGCATTTTCCGTTAAATCATTTCTGATTTCTCGCTCAATAGACGGGAAAATAAGTCTTGTGTATGCATCCTCGCAAGCGGTTTTTACAATGTCTGCACACGCACAGGCAGGATTGGTAATCATAACCTTTGCAATGGAATTAAGCGGTCTTTCGGTATCCATTTCAACGCTGACTTTTAAAAAGCCCTCTTTCTCGCCCCTGTTTACAGCAAGCAAACGGTGGTCGACAATCTTTTTAACAGGCTCTTTGTAGTCGTAATACTGTCTGTAAACGCTGTCCTTTTCTGCATCTACGGCAACGGAAGAAAATACACCGTTCACATTCGCAAGGTTTCTTATGCGCTTTCTGATTTCCGCATTATCCGAAACCGTTTCCGCAATAATATCCATTGCGCCTTGCAATGCGTCTTCAACATTTGCAACGCCTTTTTCCTCATCAACATACTCCTCTGCCACAGCAACAGGGTCACATTTGCTCTCCTGCTTAAGGATAATTTCGGCAAGCGGCTCAAGTCCTTTTTCCTTAGCCACAGAGGCTCTTGTCTTTCTCTTTGGTCGATAAGGTCTGTAAATATCTTCAAGCTCGCTTAGAGTTTCAGCCTTGTCAAGCGCAAGACTTATTTCGTCGGTAAGTTTTTCCTGACCGTCAATAAGGGTGCGAATTTCCTCTCTCCTTTTATCAAGAGAACGCAGATACTCAAGTTTTTCGCTGAATTCACGAATAAGCTGGTCGTCCATTGAGCCGTGCATTTCTTTACGATAGCGGGCAATAAACGGAATTGTATTGCCGTCATCGAGCAAAGAAATTATGTTATTTGCATACTCTTCTTTAATTTGAAACTGTTGTGATAATACTTTTGAATAGTCCATATTTTCTCCATTATACTTTTGATTTCATTTGTTTATTGTTCTTAATTAGTAATATAAAACTTATAACCGCAACAACTGCCTCGGTAATCGGAATTGCAAACCATATTGCAAAACCGCCGAAAAACATAGGCAATGTAATAAGCAAAACCGAACTTATAATAATATTTCTAAGCATTGACACCGCAAGCGAATAACCGCCTTTCATCAATGACTGGAAATAGTAGGTTGAAAGCACATTTACACCCATTGCAAAGAACGCAATAAAGTAAATCGGCATAGCGGTTTTAGTTACCTCTCGTGTTGCATCTGTAAGGTCGATAAAGCACGATGCAACAAAATCAGGGAAAAGTATTCCCGATAATGCAAAAGCAACGCCCATTATAAGCACTGTTGAGTAGGCATATTTACGCAATTTTGCTATTCTGCCGTTCTGCCCTGCACCAAAGTTGAATGCCGAAACAGGTTGTACAGCCTGACCTACACCCACAAACAAAGCATTGAAAAGTATTGCACAGTTTGCAAGAACACCATACACGGCAAGCTCCGCATTTGAGCAATAATTTAACAATTGTAAATTAAATACAAATATAATAATCGCATTTGAAAGTTCGGTAATAAATCCTGACAAACCGCCTTTTAGAATTTGAAAAGTATTTTTTAATACCTTAACCGGTTTAGATATTCTGATTGTATTTTTCTTTGAAAGAAAATGAGTAAGACAAACCAACAACTGCACCGTAATACCCGATACCGACGCAATAGCCGCACCTGCCATTCCCATCTGCGCAGGATAAACAAGAACAATGTCGAACACTACATTGACAATTCCGCCGGCTGTAACAGCAATCATGGCACGGTTAGGGTCTTTGTCACTTCGTACAAAAGCGGAACAAAAATTAACCAACACACTCGGAATTGCAAAATAGTAATAAAACCGTACATAATCAAAAGCCAAATCAAAAAGTTCGTCTTTTGCACCCATAAGCGAAAGTATTTGCTTGTCAAAAATATTAAATAACACGCAAATAATTATCGCAGCCGACAAAACACCGAGCAAAGCTGTGGTAAAGCATTTATTTGCTTTTTCGTCATCACCCGTACCCTTATGTACACTGAATAACACCGAGCCGCCAATGCCAAACAATATACCGATTGACAGCATAAAGCTGATTATCGGGGTTGTCATATTGAGCGCCGCAAGTGCGTTATCGCCAATTCCTTTGCCTATTACAACAGCGTCAGTCATCAAATATACAGACGCTACAACAGCACTGCCCATTGACGGAAAAAGATACCTGAAATATAAATTTTTTACACTGTCCTTTAATAAATCCACAATGACCTCCATACAAAAAACTTGCCAACAGTCAGATAAAAATCGGCTTTTGGCAAGTCAGAATCAATACATTTTCAATTATTAAAAATCCGTTTAATAATTAGCATTATTCAAATTTCATATAGCCGTCATACTGAGCTTTAAAAAGCTCAAAAACCTTATTCAAAAGCTCTTCGTCTTCAATGCTGACAAATTCTTCATTTTCATCATCAAGAGATTGAATCTTGAAAATAACAACCTCATCAGCATTTGCGCTGTTCTCAATCAAAACAGCAAATTCATCATTGTCATAATCAACAACGCCGAGAATTTCAAAAACAACTTCTTTGCCGTTTTCGTCTGTCAAAGCAATCAAAGCGCCGTCTTCGTTAAATTCGTTCTGAGCAGATTTATTCTTATCAGCCAAAAATATCACCCTGTCTTTTTTCATTTAATAAAAGTATAGCCTAAAATGCCGATAAAATCAAGTAAAATATAAAAAACGCAGCTATCTTTTTGACAGCTGTGTTTTTATCAATTATTCGGTTTTAAAGGGCCTTAGTAATAACTTGCGGTTGCTCCGCCGTCACACATAAAATCCGTTCCTGTATACAAATACTCCGTTCCACACTGTACTTCTTGTTTGATTGTATTGTATGGACGATGAAGTTCTTTTGCTATTTTGTAAAACGACCGGTGGTCTATATTAAGCCTGATTGATATATAGTATCGTTCTTCTCTTATTAAATGGTGACCTTTCTTATGTTGGTGTAAAATTAAGTGTATCCATAGTGACGATTCCTTTCGAATTTGGGTGTGGTAAGTTAATTCTACTACGAAATCGTTTCTATGGATATTCTTTTTTATTCTTTCATCTTCATTTTACAATTTGCTAACCATAATTTATTATTGTTACCCCAACATTTAGAATAAAACCATAAAAAGAACAGGTACAATCGGAAATTGATTGTACCTGTCGATTTTAAAGATTAAGTTTTAAAAGCTCTTTTGCAGTGATGTCAACAAGATGTTCGCATTTCTTTGCATTGTCGTTAATAATCGAATCAAAGCCGAAAGAACTATGATTTCCAGAGTCGGGATAAATGATTTTTTCGATATTATCAAGACCTGCCTCATATGATTTCTGTATGGAAAATTTATGCGCCTCGGTAGATAAATCGTTTTTCATAATTCATACTTTGTTTTGACTGTCAATTGCAGGGAATGTTATAACACTTGCGGCACCGTATTTAGTCAGTGACGGAACACCGGCTGAAAAATGCTTGTCTTTAATTGCTTTGTAAAAACTTTCAATAGAATAGGAATTGTTGGCTTTTATGTTGTTGATCTTAACACATAAAGCCATTAGTAACCCCTTCCATTATGTATAAGATCAGTTTGTACCCCATACATTACCGTCTTTGTCAGTATATTTACCGGCAATAACCATAATAAGGTCAACAAGCCAGCCAATACCGCAAGCACCACCTGTAAGAAGCCAAATTACGCCTGTACCGATTTTGCCTGTCAAAAATCTGTGTACACCTAAACCACCAAGGAAAAATGTGATTAAAATTGCACCTGCTTTACTCATAAACAATTACCTCATTTCTTTAATTTTTTGATTGCATATTTTTGTTTACAGCTAATATAATACACATTAATGACAACAATTGCAACTATTTGGCATAAAAGTCAATTTACTGGCAAGAATGGCAGATTAAGGAGAAACGGTGGTATTTGTAAATGATGTTTAACACACAAAGTTTAGTTTAATAAATTCAAAATTTAGGTCAACCCTTTTTAAAGGGTTGCGGGTTTGGGCAGAGCCCATTAAATAATAAAAGCGAACTGATTTTTAATTAAAACAAACAGTTGTAATTATATTGTAGAATAACCAAACTTTAGATTAATCAAGATTTTAATATAAAACAAAAGTAAAGACTAATGAGTGGCAGAAAGTAAGAAAGTTGCACTTGAGCAGTCTTAGAAAAAGATACTCTAAAGGATGTAAAGGTTTTTGTGTGTGGCTAATTTGCCCTTGAAAAGAGGCAAATTAGTAGTTTTAGTAGCGTGCCTTTTCTTTTGTTGCTATCGCAATTTTTATGCTCTCGCCGTTATGTTCAAGCCGCCAAACGGCAAGCCATTTGGCTATCAAAATTTGCGACAGCATAAAGCATTTGTGGGCGTTGCCCACACCCACAACCTTTGAAAAGGTTGACCAAACTTTTATATTCGGGACGGAAAGTTTATCTTTTTCTTTACTTTGTTGCCCGACCGATAATTTCCTAAAACCTAATCCCACCAACTTTGACAAATAATAAAAAGCCGACAAACATAGTACAAAACTAAGTTTGTCGGCTGAATTTTTATATCATATTATGCTGTTTCGGACAATCACATTCTTGGTTCTTTAACTTCAAATGTAAATGTTTCCTGTGCGGTTTTGCCGTTTGCATCCTTGACCTCAACGAGTACGGTATGGTCGCCTATTTCTAACGGAGTATTGTTCTCATAATTAAGTTTATGCATATCAATAAAGAAATTATTGTCATCCGAATAATCCTGTACCAATAAACCGTTGTCAAGTGTAAACTTATACTGATAAGGAGCAGTTCCCATAAATGCATTTGCGGTAATTGTTAGATTTTTATCGCTCTTACCGATGTAGTCCTTATCTGTATGAATACCGCAAATAACAGGGTTTTCACTTTCATATGCGTCAACTACCGTATAATTATACAGGGTTTCCTCTGCGCAATCATCAATAGCGTTATAACTCCTTACCGAAACATCATAGCTGCCACTTTCACTAAATGTATAAGTAAATGTGTTTAACTCTGATTTTTGCTGAACAACCTCGCCGTTAATCAAAAATTCATAGCTGAACGGTGTAACGCCCGAATCCATTGTTGCGGTAAATGTTACAGGAGTGCCTGCCATTGCCTTTCCGGAATCATAATCGGCGCAAAAATTACTGATAATGTGTTCCGAAGCAGTACTATTTCTCTCAAATTCATATTTTCCGGCAATATGTAATTGAATAAGTGTAACATCACTGACATCGTTTACACCGTTAAAATTGACATCTCCTGCATAAAATTGTCTTGGTGACAGTTCCGCATTGCCGGCAAGTCCGTTTTGAAGAAGTGTAACATCATTGATATCAACTTTAAAATTCTCGTCAACATCGCCTGTAATTATAGGTCTTATCATCGCTGAAACCGAAAAAGCTTGAGCTGTTCCAAGCATACCTACGATAAGAGCAGTTGAACAAACAACTTTTGTGATTTTTTTCATAATTATTATTCCTTTCTAAACTATACATCTTCACTGATAAAGTAAATATTTGTCGGTAAAGTTCTAATATTTATTTTATCTTATATTTGATTATACTATAAAAACGATGAAAATGTAACTGCAATAATAACAGAAAACAATTTTGTATATTTGTGCATTTTTATTAATATATGTTAAAAATGCATTATAAATATATTTATTGTGAATATTTATCACTGAATTTTTTGAGTTAATAGAATATGTTTAATTACGCAACTATTCTTTACATCTCTTGTATAATTTAGTTGGTTGTTTATGTAAATTTGCTGTGCTATACTTAGGCTATGAAAGGTGTGAAAAATATGATTGGTATGAATTTAAAGGCGCTGCGCAAAGCAAAGGGTTATTCACAGGAAGAAGTAGCGGAAAAAATTAATGTTTCCCGTCAGTCTGTGGCTAAATGGGAGAGCGAAGAGAGTATTCCCGATGTTATAAAATGCAGCGAACTTGCTAATCTTTATGAAATATCGCTCGATGAGCTTGTACACGATAAAATATCCGTTGAAGAGGAATCGACAAATTCGGAGGACGGAAAATATGTTTTCGGCATTGTAAAAGTAGGCGAGCGTGGTCAGATAGTTATTCCTAAACACGCAAGAGATGTTTTTGATATTAAACCCGGAGATAAACTGCTCGTTGTCGGGGATATAAAGCGTGGCTTGGGAATAGGCAAGGTAAGCCGTTCTATTGCAAGTGATTTTGTGTTTGAGGAATGAGGTTTTATTTATGTTAGCGATAAAAGCTGAAAATCTTACAAAAAAATACAAAGATAAAGTTGCGGTAAATTCAATTAATCTTTCTATAAATAAAGGCGAAATTTACGGGTTGCTCGGCGTAAACGGTGCGGGCAAGTCGACAACAATAAAAATGCTTTCGTGTCTGATTAAGCCGACAAGCGGTGACGCTGTGCTTAACGGATACAGCATTGTAAATGACAGCGAAGATGTTAAGAGAATTATTAATGTATCACCGCAGGAAACCGCAGTTGCGCCAAATCTGACCGTAAGAGAAAATCTTGAGCTGATAGCTGAAATATACGGCTTTGAAAAAGAAACGGCGGTGCAGAAAGCGCAGAATATGATAGATGATTTTGAGCTTGCGGAAGTTGCAAAGTCAAAGACAAAAACTTTATCGGGCGGCTGGCAAAGAAGATTGAGCATTGCAATGGCGCTTATAAGCGACCCTGAAATTTTATTTCTTGACGAGCCGACTTTGGGACTTGATGTTTTGGCAAGAAGAGAATTGTGGAATAAAATCAGCGCTTTAAAAGGTAAGATTACGGTAATCCTTACAACTCACTATCTCGAAGAGGCGGAGTCGCTGTCAGACCGCATAGGTATTATGGTAAAGGGAAATCTTGTGGCTGAGGGTACGGCTGACGAACTTAAAAACAGCGTTAATGCCACATCTTTTGAAGACGCTTTTGTGAAAATTGCGGAAGAGGGTAAATGATTATGAAAACTTTAGCTTTTGCGTCAAGAAATGCAAAGGAATTGCAGAGAGATGCTTTAACATCAATTTTCGGTATTGCTTTTCCTATTGTATTGCTTGTTTTGTTGTCGGTAATTAACTCAAGTATTCCGAAAGAGGCACATATGACCTTGTTTGAAATTAAAAATCTTACGGGCGGAATAAGCGCATTCGGACTTGTGTTTTTGTCGCTTTTTTCTGCGCTTTTGGTTTCAAAAGACAGATGCACGGCTTTTATTATCAGACTTTACGCTTCGCCCCTTAAGCCGAGCGGCTACATACTCGGTTATACAGTACCGCTCATTCCTATGGCTTTATTGCAAACACTTGTTACCTGTTTGTTTGCGCTGATTTTCGGTTTATCTTTTTCGGCAAATATTTTGCTTGCGGCGGTTGTAAGTATTGTTCCTGCTTTTTTATATATTTCAATAGGGCTATTGTGCGGTACGGCGTTTAGTGATAAAATGGTAGGTATAATATGCGGTGCGGTACTCACAAACCTGTCGGCATGGCTTTCAAATATATGGTTTGACATCTCGCTTGTAGGCGGTGCATTTCAAAAAATCGCAGAATTTTTGCCGTTTATTCATTGCGTAAATGCTTTAAGGGCAGCGCTTGAGGGCAATTATTCGCAGATAATACCCGAATTACTTTGGGTATTCGGATATGCCGCAGTAATTTTTGCTTGTGCTGTATTGCTGTTTAACCGCAGAATGAAACAGGATAAGTAAGGAATTTGCGAATGAACAAGGACACTCTGAAAAGTAAAAAACGATATGACTTAATTGATTCAATCCGTGGCTTTGCCGTTATTAATATGGTTGCGTTTCACGCATTGTATGATATTTTTATGATATACGGCGACGGTTCTGCTTTTACAAACTCATTTTTTGCCGTATGGGAACGCTTTATTTGTGTATCGTTTATTATTATTTCGGGAGTGTCTTTTAATTTTTCAAATCATACGGTCAGAAACGGAATAATAGTGAGCTTATGCGGTTTTGTTGTTACAACAGTTACTGCAATAGCTATACCGAGTCAGGTTGTTTGGTTCGGAATACTGAATTTATTGGGTATTTCAATGCTTATATGTTCGGCACTGAAAGACTTATTTAATGCAATTCCTACTGTAGTGGGTGCAATTTTGAGCTTTATGCTTTATGCCGTTACATACGGAGTTCCGACAGGCTACATAGGATTTTTTGGAATACCGATTATTGAACTGCCGTCTTTTTTGTACGAATATAAATATCTGTCATTCTTGGGCTTTCGTTCGTATGATTTTGTTTCAAGCGACTATTTTTCGATAATTCCGTGGCTGTTTATGTTTGTGTTCGGAATATTTTTATGGCGTATAATAAAGAAAATAAAATGGGAGAAATATTTTTATTTTAAAATTCCCATATTAAATGTAATAGGAAGATACAGTCTTATAATATATCTTTTGCATCAGCCTGTAATAATGCTGATTATGACAATTATTTACGGGTATTAATAAGCAAATAATAGCTTTTTGTAAATAATATTGTGCGGTTGAGGGGTCAACCGCCTTTTTTTATTGACTTTTTTACCAAAATGCGGTATTATGATAAATGTATAACTTTAGCTATGATTACAAGGAGGATGCCTGTGCTTGATATGACGGTAATTTACGATTTAGCCATTGTTGCGTTAAGAATATTAATGCCCGTATATGCTATTATAATTGTATATCAGTGCTATGCTGCAATGCGTCGTCGCAGAAGGCCCGAAAAGCCTCTTGTTACACTTTACAATACAGTTACAGGACTTAAACTTCCTGTTATTTTCTGGGAAAATTCAATCGGTAGAAGCAGGGCAAGCGACATTGTCGTTGATGACCCTGCCGTTTCAAGAAATCACTGCGTTCTTTTGAGAAGAGCCAGCGGCTGGTATATCTGCGATACGGGTTCAAAAGGCGGTACATATGTAAACGGCGAAGAAGCTGTGGGCAGAACCAGAGTGCTTATTGACGATGTTATCAGTGTGGGCAATTCGCAGTTTCAGTTTTTGCGTGGCGAAGATTATGACGAAAATCTCCGTTACAGTTGGTTTTTTAAGAAAGCCAACAACAAGCCTGCAATGAAGTCGTGGAAACTTATGCTTTTAATCACGCTTTTCCATTTCTTTATGTGCGTAGAGGCGGTATTTTGGCAGGACGGTACCAACAAGTATTCACCGCTCGTACTTTTCGGATGCCTTGCAGTGGCAGAATGGACATTTTTCTTTGTTTCTTCAAAGGTACTTAAAAGGGTGAGTTTTGAACTTGAAAGCCTTGCGCTGTTTTTGACGGGCGTGGGTGTAATGCTGCTTGTGCGGCAGGTAGAGCGGTCGGCTTATGTACAGCTTATTGCCGCAGTTGTGGGAATGGCGCTGTTCTGCGTAATAATTAAGTTTATTGAGGACCCGGACAGAACTTCGTCAACAAAATTAAGATACGGACTTATGATTGCCGCAGTAGGACTGCTCGGCGTGAGTATAGTATTCGGCAAAATAACTTACGGTGCGGCTAACTGGATCAGCATTGGCGGTATTTCGCTTCAGCCGTCCGAAATAGTAAAAATCATATACATATTTATAGGTGCAAACACACTTGACAGATTACAGACAAAAAAGAATTTGTTTGAGTTTATTATATTCTCGGCTGTTTGTGTAGGATTGCTTGCATTAATGGGTGACTTCGGTACAGCGCTCATATTCTTTATGACCTTCCTTTTAATCTCATTTATGCGTTCGGGCGACTTTAAAACAGTAATTCTTGCCATTGTGGCGGCTGTATTCGGTGTGTCTATTGTGTTGCGCTTTAAATCTTATGTCCTCGACCGTTTTAAGGCTTGGGGACATGCGTGGGAATACGCAAATGACTTAGGTTATCAGCAAACTCATGTGCTTACATATATAGCAAGCGGCGGACTTTTCGGCGTCGGCATAGGCAACGGCTTTTTAAAGGGCGTCGGAGCGTCGGAGAGCGACCTCGTCTTTGGCTTGGTTTCCGAAGAAATGGGTGTAATTGTTGCAATTACTCTCGCCGTTGCGGTAGCTTGCCTTGTTATCTATGCAAGAGCAATCACAACAAGAAGCAGAAGTACATTCTATTCTATTTCTGCCTGCTGTGCTGCGGGTTTGCTTGTAATACAGCTTTCACTCAATGTTTTTGGCGCAACCGATATTCTTCCGCTTACAGGTGTAACATTCCCGTTCATCAGCTGTGGCGGTTCAAGTGTGCTTTCCTGTTGGGGACTTATTGCATTTATCAAGGCGGCAGACGAAAGAACATATGCGGTGAAAAAATAATCTTACAAAACCGAATGAGGTATTGCTTTGCAGTACCCTCTGAATAAATCAGAGAAAGGACGGTGTTTGAATGAAAAGAGTATTACGGAGAAGTACGCTTATATTTGCGGTTACGGTAGCCTTTATCGGCGGTATGGGCTTTTTCGCCTACAAGCTCGTTGCAAATTCGGGCGATTGGGTAGATCAGCACTATAACTACCACATCGCAGGAACCGACGGACTTGCAAAGGCAGGTACAATTTATGACCGCAACGGCAATATTCTTGCTCAAAGTGTTGACGGAAAAAGAGTTTATAATGAAAACCAAAGCGTCAGAACCTCGCTTTTGCACACAATAGGCGACAATTCTTCTAATATTTCTACTGCTTTACAGAGCAGATACCGTTCCCAGCTTATCGGATATAATCTTATTTGGGGACTGAATATGCCCGATTCTCTAAGAAAGGGCAATGACATTAATCTGACAGTAGACGCAGACACCTGCGCAGCGGCTTATGATGTATTGTCAGGCTACGGCAAAGACGGTGCTTGCGTTGTATATAACTACAAAACAGGTGAGGTCATCTGTTCCGTAAGTACAAAGGCTTACGATCCTGAAGCGCCTCCCGAAATTACCGAGGAAAACGAAAAAGACTACGAGGGTGTGTATCTTGACAACACTATTTCTTCAACCTATGCGCCCGGTTCGATTTTTAAGATAATTACTTCAGCCTGCGCTATCGAAAATCTTCCCGACATCTACGACCGCACATGGTATTGTTCGGGTAAGGAAGATATCGGCGGAAGTGATGTAACCTGTGTTGAACCGCACGGTTACATAAACTTTAAAGAGGCAATGTCACATTCCTGCAATATTGTTTATGCGGAACTTGCGGTTGAACTCGGTGAAGAAAAAATGACTGCCACCGCAAATAAAGCCGGCATAAACAGCAGCTTTAAGGTGGATGACAACGAAACCGCAAAGGGAAATTACGATGTAAGCGATGCAAACACAAACCAGCTCGGCTGGTCGGGCGTCGGTCAGTACAATGACAAAGTAAACCCAATGCAAATGGCTGTTATTTGCGGAGCAATCGCAAACGGCGGAAAAACAAAAGAACCGTATATGATAAAGGACGGTTCAATTCTGGGTGTGCTCGGATTGGGCGGCTCGGACAGTACAAACGAACTTTTCAGCAGCAGCACGGCAGAAGCGCTTGACGATATGATGCGCTTTACAATGACCGATTACTACGGCGACGATCTGTTTGGCGGACTTACGATATGCGCAAAGACAGGTACTGCCGAGGTCGGCGAGGACAAAGGCCCTAACGGTTGGATGGTAGGTTATGCAAAGGACGAGGATTGCCCTCTTGCATTTGCCTGCGTTGTGGAAGACTCGGGTTTTGGCTTTACCTATGCGGGCCCTGTTGTTGAGGCAGCTATGATACAGGCAGCAAAATCACTCGGTGCAGCTGCCGTACAGTAAAAAGAATTTATACCGAAAGGACATTTATATATGAATATTCTCAAAGCCTTGTTTGGCAATTACAGTAAAAAAGAATTAAAGCGAATTCAGCCGATTTGCGATAAGGTGCTTGCACTTGAGGACAAGTATGCGGCTATGAGCGAAAGCGAACTCAAAAATCAGACAGCTGTTCTCAAAGAGCGTCTTGCAAACGGCGAAACTACAGATGACATCTTACCGGATGCCTTTGCTGTATGCCGAGAGGGTGCTTGGCGTGTACTTGGTATGAAACATTATCCGGTACAGATTATAGGTGGTATCGTACTTCATCAGGGCAGAATCGCCGAAATGAAAACAGGTGAAGGTAAAACTTTGGTTGCTACACTTCCTGCATACCTTAACGGTCTTACAGGCGAGGGTGTACATATCGTAACAGTCAACGATTATCTTGCACGCCGTGACTCCGAATGGATGGGCAAACTTTACAGATACCTCGGACTTACCACAGGTCTTATTGTTCATTCACTTGACAACGAGGGCAGAAAAAAGGCATACGAAGCTGATATTACATACGGTACAAACAACGAACTCGGATTTGACTACCTCCGTGATAATATGGTTGTTTACAAGGAGCAGAAAGTACAGCGTGGCCACGCTTACGCAATTGTCGACGAGGTTGACTCAATCCTTATTGATGAGGCAAGAACACCTCTTATTATTTCAGGTAAGGGCGACAAGTCAACAGATTTGTATGCAAAGGCAGATAAGTTTGCCAGAACTTTAAAGGTTCAGCGCTTTGAAGAGCTTGACTCCAAAGAAGATATGGAGGATTACTACGCAGAAAACGACATCGACTATGTTGTAGACGAAAAGCAGAAAACAGCTACACTTACACAGAACGGTGTTAAGAAAGCCGAAGAATTTTTCGGCATTGAAAACCTTACAGACCCGGAAAACCTTACAATTCAGCACCATGTAAACCAGGCTATCAAGGCTCACGGTATTATGAAACTTGATGTTGACTATGTTGTTAAAGACGGCGAAGTTATCATTGTTGATGAATTTACAGGTCGTTTTATGTACGGCAGACGCTTTAACGAGGGCTTGCACCAGGCAATTGAAGCAAAAGAGGGCGTAAAGATTCAGAACGAAAGCAAAACTCTTGCTACAATCACATTCCAAAACTACTTCCGTCTTTACAAAAAGCTTTCAGGTATGACAGGTACTGCTCAGACAGAGGCAGAGGAGTTCCAGGAAATTTACAAACTTGATGTTGTTGAAATTCCTACAAACAAGCCTGTTCAGCGTATAGATCTTCCGGACTCCGTATTCAAGACAGAAAAAGGCAAGTTTAAGAATGTAATCGACCAGGTTGTAGAGGCTCACGAAAAGGGTCAGCCTGTACTTGTCGGTACAATTTCTATCGAAAAGTCGGAAGAGCTTTCAAAAATGCTTAAAAAGCGTGGCATCAAGCACAATGTGCTCAACGCCAAACAGCACGAAAAAGAGGCTGAAATCGTAGCACAGGCAGGTAAGCTCGGTGCGGTTACAATCGCAACAAATATGGCAGGCCGTGGTACCGATATTATCCTTGGCGGTAACGCTGAATTTATGGCTAAAGCATCTATGCGTAAGCAGGGCTTTACAGATGAACTTATTGAAGAGTCAACAGGTCACGCAGAAACAGATAACGAGGAAATCCTCAATGCAAGAAAGACATTTGATGAGCTTAACTCAAAATATAAAGAAGAAATCAAAGAAGAAGCTGAAAAGGTAAGAGAAGCAGGCGGCCTTTACATTATCGGTACAGAGCGCCACGAATCAAGACGAATTGATAACCAGCTTAAGGGCCGTGCAGGTCGTCAGGGCGACCCGGGTGTAAGTAAGTTCTTCCTTTCTACAGAAGACGATCTTATGCGTTTATTCGGCGGTGACAGAATGAAGATGGTTATGGAGCGCCTTAATGTTGAAGATGATATGCCGATTGATGCTAAGTTGATTTCAAATATCATAGACAGCTCGCAGGAGAAAATCGAACTCCGTAACTTCGGTATTCGTAAAGATGTACTCCAGTACGACGATGTTCTTAACAAGCAGAGAGAAATTATCTACGGTCAGCGTGATCAGGTTCTTAATGGTGAGGACTTACACGATACTATCTATAAGATGATTGAAGATACAATTGACACAAGCGTTAAGCAGTATCTCCCGGACGGCCCTCGTGAGCATTGGAATCTCCAGAGCCTTAAGGATTATTATAAGGATTGGCTTATTCAGGACGAGAGCCGTTACGACTTTGACCTCGAAGACCTTGAGGATATGGAAGCCGAAGACATTAAGAATATGCTTATCGAAGATGCAAAAGCTATCTATAAAGAAAACGAGGAGCTTTTGCCGACCGAAACTATCCGTGAAATGGAGCGTGTATATCTCCTCAAGAATGTTGATACACACTGGATGGACCACATTGATAATATGGATCAGCTTAAGTCAGGTATCAGACTCCGTTCATACGGTCAGCATGACCCTGTAGTAGAGTACCGTATTGAAGGCTTTGATATGTTCGACGAGATGATTGAAAGCATCAGAGAAGATACAGTTAAGATGATGCTTATTATGCCTAAAAAGGTATATGAGGTTAAAAAGCGTCAGGACGCTATCGAGGCTGCAAAGCGTATGGCATTAAAGCAGGCACAGGCTGCACATCAGGTAGTTTTAAATAACGGCGAAGATGAAGAGCCTAAAGAAAGCCCGATTGAAATTGCTTTAAAGCGTGAGCAGGTTGCTCAGCCTACAGAAACTTCGGGTGACGGTACAGACACAGCCAACAAAACTATCCGTAAAGGCAAAAAAGTCGGCAGAAACGATCCTTGCCCATGCGGCAGCGGCAAAAAATATAAGAAGTGCTGCGGCAAAGACGAATAATTTTACTGAAAATTAAACAGATAAAAAATTCCGATCTGCAAGGGTCGGAATTTTTTGTTGTCGGTTGTTTTTGAAAGCTTAGGTAATTATAGTTTAGGAAAATATTTCGCCGAGTAATTATAAAAGTTTGGGTTAAGTATTTTTCTACCCATAATCTAATAAAAATTTTTGTGAAATACAGTATATTAAATTATCATATTAATATGTTATTGTATTAATGTTAAAAAATTAACGGAATATTTTATAGTATCCTACAAAAAAATTTTTCCAATCGAAAAAGCATTGACTTTTTGCTCGAAAGATGTCATACTTTTAGTATTAATGCGGTAAACAATAGCCTTTTGGCTTTTGTATAAAAAATTTAATGAAGGGGTTTTCTAAGTGGAAAAACTATTTAAACTCAAAGAAAACGGTACCGCGGTAAAAACAGAAGTTGTTGCCGGCGTTACCACATTCCTTGCAATGGCTTACATACTTGCCGTAAACCCAAGTATGCTTGGCGCTGCCGGAATGGACTCAAGTGCGGTTTTTGCTGCAACAGCAGTATCAGCAGCATTTGCTACACTTTTTATGGCATTTTTTGCAAACTATCCTGTTGCTCTTGCTTCCGGTATGGGACTTAATGCTTACTTTGCATACACAGTAGTTCCGCAGCTTGCATCACAGGGTATTACAAATCCATGGCAGGTTGCTCTTACAGCAATCCTTGTTGAAGGTATTATCTTTATTATCCTTTCACTTTTCAAATTCCGTGAAACACTTGTTAATAAAGTACCTAAGAACTTAAAACTCGGTATTTCGGCAGGTATCGGTCTTTTCATTACAATTGTAGGTTTAAAGGGTGCAGGCGTTATCGTTTCCGATGCTTACTATGACGGCACAGCCGTTCAGTCATCAACACTTGTAACACTCGGTGACTTAGGTTCCGCAAATGTAGTTCTTGCAATTGTAGGTCTTCTTATTGTAGCCGCTTTGTGGCACTTCAAGGTTAAGGGTTCAATCCTTATCGGCATCATTGTTACTTACATTTTCGGCATTATTGCACAGCTTTGCGGTTGGTATCAGGGCACTTCACTTATTCCTGATTTCTCAAACTATGCAATATTTGCTCCTGTTCAGAATATGGCAACAGAAACTTTATTTAAGTTCGATTTTACTTATGTAGCACAGAATGTAGTAAACTTTGCAGTTATTGTATTTGCATTCCTCTTTGTTGACCTTTTCGATACAGTAGGTACACTTATCGGTGTTGCACAGCAGGGTAACCTCCTCAACGAAAAAGGCGAGCTTCCAAGAGTAGGTAAGGCTTTAATGGCTGACGCCGTAGGTACTTGCGTAGGTGCTTGTCTTGGTACATCAACCGTAACTTCTTATGTTGAGTCAACAACAGGTGTTGCCGAGGGCGGCAGAACAGGTCTTACAGCTATGACCTCAGGTATTCTCTTCCTTCTTGCAATTCCTTTCTACCCGATTTTCCTTGCAATTCCGTCATTTGCAACAGCTCCTGCTCTTGTGTTCGTTGGACTTTTAATGCTTAAGAACATTACACAAATGGACTTTGAGTCTGACATTGCCGATACAGTTGGCGGTTTCCTTGCAATCATTATGATGCCATTTGCATATTCAATCGCAACAGGTATTATGTTCGGTATTATTTCTTGGGTTATCCTCAAGATCGTTACAGGCAAAATCAAGCAGATTCACCCTGTTATGTGGGTTGCAGCTGCTCTCTTTGCAATCAGAATCGTAACGCTTATACTTCATATTGCGTCTTAATTATTTATTTTGAATTTATGCTCCTGCAAAAATGCTTGCAGGAGCATTTTTCTGTTGTGAATTGTTATATAATATGATACAATAGAATTTAAGGCGGTGAATGCTTAATGATAAGCAAGTTAATATCAAAGCTCGGCTACACGAGATTTATAGCGTTGAGCTTTATTCCTGTAATTTTGTTGGGAACTTTCCTTTTGTGCCTGCCGATTTCCTCAAAGGCGGGGGAATGGACGAATTTTATTGATTCACTTTTCACATCGGTAAGCGCAACCTGTGTTACGGGACTTATTGTATTTGATACATTTACTCATTGGACAATTTTCGGACAGCTTGTTATTTTGGCAATGATTCAGATAGGCGGTCTTGGTCTTATGACGATAATAACAATGATTTCAATATTTTTGCGCAAAAAGATTAATATGCGTGAACGCAAAATGATGATGCAGTCATCGGGCAATACTCAAATTGACGGTACTTTAAAACTCGTTAAGAAAATAGTCGGAGGTACTTTTATTTTTGAGGGAATAGGTGCTGTATTACTTGCTTTTCGCTTTTGTCCGCAAATGGGTATGCTGAAAGGAATATACTACAGTTGTTTCCACGCTATTTCTGCTTTTTGCAACGCAGGCTTTGACCTTATGGGATTTCGCCAACCGTATTCTTCGCTGACTTACTATACAAATGATTACTATGTAAACATAATTATAATGTCGCTTATTGTAATCGGCGGTATCGGCTTTATTGTGTGGAATGACATTTTAAAAAATAAATTTCATTTTTCTAAATATTTGCTTCATACTAAAATAGTTCTTGTTACAACGGCAATTTTGCTTGTCGCAGGCGGACTTGGCTTTTTTATTTTTGAATACAACGGCGAACTTGCCGACAAGACTGTTCCGCAAAAAATTGTAAACGCTATGTTTATGTCGGTAACCACAAGAACGGCAGGTTTTAATACAATTGACCTTTCAAATCTCTCGGATTCCGGCACATTGCTTTCGCTTATTCTTATGCTTATAGGCGGTAGCCCGGGTTCAACGGCGGGCGGCCTGAAAACAACTACAATAGCGGTGGTTGTGATTGCGGTATTTGCAATGGCGAAAGGCGGTGACGATATAAACACTTTTAAGCGCAGAATTGCGTCTGATGTGGTTAAGCAGTCGGCGGTAATTATTTTGATTTATCTCTTTGCGGTTATGCTTTCGTCAATGATAATTTGCAGCGTAGAGGGATTGGGTATGTCGCAGGTATTGTTTGAAACCGCCTCGGCGGCAGGCACTGTAGGAGTGTCAAAAGGCATAACAAACCAAATCTCGGTAATTTCAAAAATAATATTAATGATAATGATGTATGGCGGACGAATCGGCGGACTTTCGCTTGTGCTTGTGTTTGGACAAAGAAAACCCGAAGCACCTGTAAAGCGCCCTACAGAACAGATATTAATTGGTTAAGGAGAAACATTTATGAAGTCGGTACTTGTAATCGGAATGGGAACAATTGGAATTTATCTTGCACGAAAAATGCAGGACCTCGGCAATGAAGTAATGATTGCAGACAAGGACGAGGAACTCATACAGGAGCTTTCACCTGAATTCAACGACGCTTTTTGCGGTGACTGCTCGGCAGACGGAATTTTGAAATCTATAGGAGTTAATACTTTTGATTATTGCTTTGTGACAATCGGTGAGGATTTTTATGCCTCCCTCGAAATTACTTCCATTTTAAAGGAACTCGGTGCAAAGTATGTAATTGCAAAGGCTAAAAGGGCAAGACAGGTTGAATTTTTAAAGAAAATAGGCGCTGACGAGGTTGTATATCCCGACAAAGAGATTGCCGAAAACCTTGCGGTAAGATACAATGCAGACAATATTTTTGATTATATTGAACTCACTTCGGAGTATTCTATCTTTGAAATTCCCGTGGTATCATCGTGGGTTGGAAAAAAGGTAATGGATGTTGATGTTCGCCGTAAACATAAGATTAATATTATTGCGGTAAAAAATGATAATGAACTTAATCTGAACCTTGGCGGCGATTATGTCTTTGATGAAAACGACCATCTTGTAGTGCTTGGCAAATCAAGTGATGTATTCAGTGTTGCATCAGATGTAAAAAGACCGTCACGATAATATGAATAAGGGGAACTCGGCAGAGTTCCCTGTTTTTGAAAGGATGTTAATATGATAATAGCGGCAGTTGATTTGGGCAAAGCAAGAACAGGTATAGCGGTTTGCGATAAGACAGAGTTTTTAGCGTCGCCGCATACGGTAATTTTTGAAAAATCACCCGAAAAACTTTTTGAAAAAGTGAAAGAAACCGTTGTGAATTTAAAGGCTGAAATCGTGGTTGTGGGTCTTCCTAAAAATATGGACGGCAGTGAGGGCGAGAGTGCGCAGAACGCAAGAGCCTTTGCGGAGCGTTTACACAACGAAACAGGGTTGCAGGTGGATTTGCAGGACGAAAGAGGTACTACCATTACAGCCCACAACTTTTTAAACGATACAAATACAAGAGGCAAAAAAAGAAAAAATGTGGTAGACGAAGTTGCCGCAACGATAATTTTGCAAAATTATCTTGATAAAAGAAAGAACAGTAAGAATTATTAATTTATACAATTTGTATTTAACACATCTTTTAACATAAATGTTGAAAACTATGTGGAAAGTGTGAAAAGCTATGTTAAACGACTGTCAAAACTACAGCCCTTTTACAAGTAACACCCAATCTTTTACAGAAATGTAACATTTCAACAATTAACGCAGGAGTTTTCAACATAGGTGTTAATACTTGAATGTGGAAAGAATTTGATTACAAATAGTATAAATCTTGTGTCAAGGTATAATTTTCAACAAAAAATTTAAGCGAAAAAATTTGAAATGTAAGGGTTAAAGGCAAATTCAAAAAGGAAAGAAAATCGGCGAATGGAAGATAAAGAACTTGTGTTTGACCGTGAACACCATATATTGTATACGAAGCAGTGCAGGGAGGAAATTTTAAATAAAATTTCTCTGCATTATTCTGCCTAAGATGTTGAAAAAATATTCACAAAGGTTCAGCTTCAGTATGTTGAATTTTTAAAAGATTACAGAACGGATTTAGGCGGAAAAAGAATTTCCACAACGGCGCCGGCGGAAATTACGATTGTATTGCTCTGTTCAGTTGTTATGTGGTGTGCAAAGAAAAAACATCTCTTGCGGAAATCGAGGAGATGGAGGGCAATTTGTTTTTGCCTGCATTTAAAAATTTGAAGTTTGTCGATTGCAATAAACCGATATATGAAAATCTGATGTATTGGTTTTTTGCTTTATCTAAAAAGAAGTGCTACAAGTGGGACGATTTTGATATGAATGTAGCTCCGTACAAAAAAGATGAGCTAATCTATTATGAATTTACAAAATGTCAGATTGCGTATTTTGCAAGGGAACATAATTTGCTGGAAGTGATGCCTGCAATGTGCAATCCCGACTATACCGCTATGGAGCTTATCCATGCAAGACTTGTAAGAAAAACAACCTGCGCAAACGGCTGTGTGTGCGATTATACAATTTGCGGAGATAAGGACGAAGAATATCTTAAACAACACGAAGAATACATAGACGATGAGGGTTACAGGAGAAATAAGTGAGGAAATGCATTTCATAGACAATGTGTTTTTTTAATTATTTTACTTAAGTTTATATGATAACCAATAATTTTCCTAACTTTTGATAAAGCCCTACATTTTAATGGCAAACAAAAAGCACTCTTTGAGAATTAACTCAAAGAGTGCATATTTTTTATTTGATTTTAGCTGAAAACATTATTGAAAAGCATTACAGAGATAATTCCGCAGGTTGAGCCGAGCAGCATACCGCAAACTACATCTGTAAGATAGTGAACTCTCAAGTAAATTCTTGAAAAGCCAATCATAAATGCCAAGAAAAGAATCGGCAGACAAGCCGCAGGCTGACATCTTAACAGTGCCGTTGTTGCAAACGCAAATGACGCCGTTGTATGACCTGACGGGAATGAGTAAAACCTCGGTTTGTTTATAATCTGCTCCTCGTCCTCAAGCAGATGACAGGGGCGTGTCCTCTTTACAAGATGTTTAATAATGATTTCGCCCATAAGGTGAGCAAGGCAGAGGGCAAAAACAAAGTTAAAGCCTGTTTTTCTCCACTCCGGTACAACAAAGAACGGTATGCAGATCGCCCACCATACAAAGCCGGCATTTCCCAGTCTTGAAGAAGCTACCATAATTTTGGTTAAAGCAGGCTTGTGCATTCTGCTGATATTATATAGAACTTTGTTGTCAACTGTTTGAATCCGCCCGAACATAAAACAAAACTCCTAATCAACGCTGATACTGTTAAATTTCCAAAAGATGTTAATAATTTTAGCAAATAATTATTATACTTTGAACAATATCCTTACACATCTTTATTATAGCACAAGAATTTTGTTTTGAACAGAGCTTTTATAAAATTTATCTTAATTTTATGTTGATTAAATGAGCGACCGACGGGATACTTTCACCCTGTCCCGATGAGGTAGGACTCATCAACGCACCTGTTGCCATGAAAAGAATATTGTTGTATTTTCCATTGTTTACGGAATTTAAAATTTCCGAGCAAAATACCGAACCTGCACATCCGCAGCCGGAACCTCCTGCGTGAACATCCTGTCCCTCTAAATCAAAAATCATCATACCGCAGTCATAATGCTTTGGTTCAAGATCGATGTTTTCAAGGCTAAGCAAATCATAGAGCGACCTGCTGCCGACCAAGCCCAAGTCACCCGTAAAAACAGCGTCATAATCGGACGGCTTTGTATTTGTGTCGGCAAAGTAATCAATGAATGTCTGTGCTGCGGCAGGCGCCATAGCTGCTCCCATATTATTAGCGTCGGTTACGCCGAGGTCAACTATTTTTCCGGCCGTTGCCCGAGCTATGCAAGCGCCCTTTTTAGCGTTGCTTACAATGCAACATCCCGAACCTGTAACAGTCCACTGTGCGGTCGGTGTGCGAACTCCGCCGTATTCGAGAGGAAAACGGTACTGCCTTTCCGCAGAGGCAAAGTGAGAAGAGGTAACGCACGCAGCGGTGTTTGCCGCATTGCTCTCAACAAATACAGCCGTCATAAGCAAGCCTTGAGCCATTGTGGAACAGGCTCCGTACTGCCCGAGGTAAGCAATGTTGAAATCACGCAGACCGAAGCTTGACGATATACATTGGTTGAGCAAATCTCCTGCAAAAATGTAGTCGATGTCCTCTGCTTTAACACCGGCTTTCTGCATTGCGGTTTCTACAGCGGTAAATTGCAGTGTGCTTTCCGCCTGTTCATAGGTGTTCTTACCGTTATAGCTGTCATAAATAATCTTGTCAAAGCCTTTGCCGAGAGGACCTTCGCTCTCTTTCTTTCCCGCAACCGAGGCGTAACCGATTATTGACGGCATTTCTTCAAAGCCGAGCGTGTGACCTCCGATTCTTCGTATCATAAAAAAACTCCCTTCTGCACTATTATTTGCAAAAGGGAGTTTAATTATTATAAATAATCGGCGTGGTGAGTAAAATCAATAACCCCAACGGTCAAAGAATCTTACATCTTCGTATGTGAGAATGTAATTCTGACTTTCGTGAAATTCGCTTGCAACAAGGAGAGGGTTATACATATAAAGTATTCTGTGCTGAACGGCATCGTGGTTTTCGTCAAAAATATATCTTACAGCCTGTTTGCAATTGTCGTTTGCGGGAATGTCCGTACTGCCTGTGTAGTGATAATCTCTGATGATTGCATCAACGCTTGTAAATCCGTCAAAGCACATTGCGTCTTTTACAGACTGTGCGATAAGTGATGCACCGACAAATCCACCCGAGCCAAACTCGCCCATACAAAGTCTTTCAAGCAAATCTCTGTCGTGATCCGAAAGTGTAACCTGACCGCTCTTGTATGTTTTGTCCGGATTGTCAATAGCTACAAGATAGCCTGCGTTCCACTGCTCGTTGTAATCGGCAGGTTCTGCGGCAGGAATTGCTGTGGCAAATTGTACCGTAGGTGCTTGCGTTGTGGCAACCGTAGACGCTTTGGCAGTCGTTGGCTTTACAGTTGTAGGAGCGGTTGACGGTTTTACCGTTGTTGCCTGTGTTGAAGCCGGTTTAGTCGGCTTTGTTGCAGCAGCCTCCGTAGGTTCGCTTGCTGTGGTGTCTGCTGTGGCAATTTTTGTTATATTAGGATTAATACGGCTTTTGTATGCTGTGTCAGAAGTAGATACGGCGGGTTTCTTTGTCTGCGGTGTGAGAGCTGAAATTACAGAGTGACCTAAAAGTGCAAGTATCAGCACGCCCAGAATAACAGTGAGTACGGTGTTTAACTTATTTTCGAAAAATTTTTTCATCCTCATCAGCCTTTTTATTATATTTTTTACAATATGCGTATTTACACGCTCATACTAAAAATTATAGCATAATTTATTGATTATTTCAACTATATTTTATACTTATGTTAAAATTGCAATACTTTTAAAATTATCAGTGAAAATTTTTGATATGACAGAGTAAATTCTGACTATTGCTTTGCTTTGCACAGGTGCTTTTTTGTTGAGTATGCCACACATATATCCAAAATATACAAATTAAAAGCAGGATAAAATTTGTAAAAAATGCTTGAAAAATGCGATATTTCGCATTATAATAAATGTGTATGAGTGTAGAGGCTCAACAATAATCGAAAGGAGAAGTACACATGATTTATTCAAATGAAGTAGAAAAGATGTGCACTGTCGCAAAAGGTCCAAAACACGGTCCTGCACCTATTCCTGAAGAGGGTAAGTGGGTAAAATCCTATGATATTAAGGATATTTCAGGTCTTTCACACGGTATTGGCTGGTGCGCACCTCAGCAGGGTGCTTGCAAGCTCACACTTAATGTAAAAGACGGTATCGTAGAAGAGGCTCTTGTAGAAACAATCGGTTGTTCAGGTATGACTCACTCAGCTGCTATGGCTGCTGAAATTCTCCCTAACAAGACATTACTCGAGTGCCTTAATACTGACCTTGTTTGTGATGCTATCAACACAGCTATGAAAAACATTTTTGAGCAGCTCGTTTACGGCAGAAGCCAGACAGCTTTCTCAGAGGGTGGTCTTCCGATCGGCGCAGGTCTTGAGGACCTCGGTAAGGGACTCCGTTCACAGGTTGGTACAATGTACAGCACAAACGCTAAGGGCGTTCGTTATATGGAAATGGCCGAGGGCTATGTACTCAAGACAGCTCTTGACGAGAATGACGAGGTTTGCGGCTATCAGTTCGTAAAGCTTGGCAAGATGCTTGAGGACATTCGTCACGGTGTAGAGCCAAACGAAGCTTACAAAAACAACATCGGTCAGTACGGTCGTTTTGATAATGCGGCTAAGTACATTGACCCTCGTGAAGAATAATTCGGTAGGAGGACACTATAATGGCAGTTACATTTGAAAGTATGGAAAGAAGAATGCCTAAAATTGAGAAGTGCCTTGCCGAATACGGTATTGCAAGTCTTGAAGAGGCAAGAGAGCTTTGCAACAGCAAGGGTTTTGACGCTTATGACATCGTTAAGGGCGTTCAGCCAATCGCATTTGAGAATGCAGGTTGGGCTTACACACTTGGTTGTGCGGTAGCTATTAAGAAGGGCGTAAAGACAGCTGCAGAGGCTGCAGAGTGCATCGGTATCGGTCTTGAGGCTTTCTGTATCCCTGGTTCGGTTGCAGAGCAGAGAAATGTTGGTCGCGGTCACGGTAACCTCGGCGCAATGCTCCTCAGAGATGAAACAAAGTGTTTTGCATTCCTCGCAGGTCACGAGAGTTTTGCTGCCGCTGAAGGCGCAATCGGTATCGCTCGTAACGCTAACAAGGCAAGAAAAGAGCCGCTTAAGGTTATTCTTAACGGCCTTGGTAAGGATGCTGCTTACATCATTTCAAGAATCAACGGCTTTACATATGTAAAGACACAGTTCGATTACTTCACATCAGAGCTCAAGATCGTTGAAGAGAGAGCTTTCTCAGACGGTGAAAGAGCTGCTGTTCGTTGCTACGGCGCAGACGATGTTCGTGAAGGTGTAGCTATTATGCAGCACGAAAATGTTGGTGTATCTATCACAGGTAACTCAACTAACCCAACTCGTTTCCAGCACCTTGTTGCAGGTACATACAAGAAGTGGGCTATTGAGAACGGCGTTAAGTATTTCTCAGTTGCTTCAGGCGGCGGTACAGGCCGTACACTTCACCCTGATAACATGGGCGCAGGTCCTGCTTCATACGGTCTTACAGACTCAATGGGCAGAATGCACGGTGACGCTCAGTTTGCAGGTTCATCTTCAGTTCCTGCTCATGTTGAGATGATGGGCCTTATCGGCATGGGTAACAACCCGATGGTAGGCGCTACAGTTGCATGTGCAGTTGCAGTTTACGAGGGATTAAATAAATAATAAACCTTTCGGTTAATGCAATTAGGGAGGTCGCAGAGTTTTTTCTGTGACCTCTCGTTTTGAGTTCGGATTTATACAAAGTATATAACAAGGGGTTATAATATGAGTAATTGGAACACATTTTTAAAGTCTGTACCTGCCGGCGTGATGATTGGATTGGGCGTTACAGCATTTATTTCATCTGAAAATAAAGTATTCGGTTCAATTTTGTTCTGCCTGGGACTTTTTGGTATATGTGCTTTTGGGTTTAATCTTTTTACAGGCAAAATCGGCTATGTTATTCCTACAAAAAATAATCCGAATTGCCTTATGATTTGGCTCGGTAACCTTGTCGGTTGTCTTATAACAACAGTTCCGCTGAGGTTTGCAAATCCTAAATATAACGAGGCAGCTGTTGTTCTTGCTGAAAATAAACTTTCGCAGAATTTTTTGCAGACATTTATTCTCGGTATTTTTTGCGGTATGATTATGTATATTGTTGTAGAAAATTACAGCGCAAACAGCAGTCCGCTCGGCAAATATCTCGGTATTTTCCTCGGTATTCCCGCTTTTATATTTGCAGGCTTTGAACACAGCATTGCAGATATTTGTTATTTTTCTTATGCAGCGTCATCACTTGAACAGGTTGCGAAAATGTTTGTTTACATATTAACAGTATCTGTCGCAAACGGCGTAGGCTCTATAATTTTCAGAGCATTTACTGTAATGTATAAGGAAAAAGTTAAAAAGTAAATTTGAATATAACATTTATATGTAAAAATATTCGGTCGGTAATTGTTGAAATTGCCGACCTTTTGCATTTTTATTAAAAAGGTATTGATTTTGTTGAAAATTTATGCTATACTTACAAAGTAATTGCAAGCCAGTTAAGCGTGCAATTAAGTGAGCGGCAGGCCCTGTACGATTGGGGTCTGTGAATCATGTCAGGCGGGGAACCGAGCAGCATTAAGCAGTATTGCCGATGCGATGCAGTAAGTCTGTCGTTCACTTATTTGCATGATGCCGTATAATATTCGGCTGACGGCTTGCATTTTTTATTGAAGAGAGGTGTTTTGTATGTACCGTGTGCTTTACCGCAAGTGGCGACCTGCCGTGTTTACCGATGTTTCGGGACAGGAGCATATTACCTCGACTTTGCAAAACGAGGTTTCGTCCGGCAGACTTAACCACGCTTACCTCTTTACAGGCTCACGAGGAACAGGCAAAACCACCTGCGCAAAAATTCTTGCCAAGGCTGTAAACTGTCTTAATCCGCAAAACGGCAATCCTTGCGGCGAATGTGAAATCTGCAAGGGTATTGATGACGGAAGTATTCTTGATATTGTCGAGATGGACGCCGCATCTAACCGTAAAATTGATGATATTCGTCAGATAATTGACGAGGTACAGTTTAAGCCCGCAAAGTGCAAATACAGGGTGTATATTGTCGATGAGGTACATATGCTTACCACAGAGGCTTTTAATGCTCTTCTTAAAACGCTTGAAGAACCGCCCGAGCATGTAATTTTTATACTTGCCACTACCGAGGTTCACAAGCTGCCGCAGACAATCCGTTCAAGATGTCAGCGATTTGATTTTCACAGAATACCGCCTAAGGCGATAGCAGACAGAGTAGAGTATGTGGTTTCGCAGGAAAATGCAGAGATTACCGAGTCGGCGGCGCTTATGCTTGCATCTGTTGCAGATGGCGCACTTCGTGACGCACTTTCGCTTTTGGACAGTTGTCTTGCCGTAAGTTCTCATATTGATGAGGAAGTAGTCCGCAATGCAGCGGGACTTGTAAGCAAAACATATCTTTTTGAACTTGCAACGGCTATAATTAACAAGAATCCCACAAGGTCGCTTGAGATAATAGACAGGCTGTATTCCGAGTCAAAGGATATGGCAAGGCTTTGTGATGAACTTGTTGAACATTTCAGAGCATTGATGCTTATTAAAACAATCAAAAATCCGAGAGATATTCTGATAATGTCGGACGATGAGTTTGAGCAGGCGGTTACGCAGTCGGATTATCTTTCGCTTGCAGATATAGTTTTCTATATGGATGTGCTTTCAAGGGCATATCAGCGAATGGGCAGGGGAACAGGCGACAGAACAGAGCTTGAGATGGCTCTTGTAAAGCTGTCGGCAACCGAACTTGACGGCACGGTAGAGGCATTGACCGCAAGAGTTACTGCACTTGAAAAAGCGGTAAAGCGTGGAATTACCGTAAATTACGCACAGCCTGCACAGCAGAGCGTACAGGCGGAAGCTGCGCAATCGGCAAGTGTACCGAATACACAGACCGAAGTTGAAGAACCGTTTGCAAAACCCGAACCGGAGCACAAGAAAGCACCTGTTGCAAAGCCTGCACCGGAGGTTAAGCCTGTTGCGCAGAGAGCAAGCGTAAACCTTGACGAACTTTACGATAATGCAGTGCCTTTTGCAAGATGGGTAGAAGTAGTTGACAGCCTGAAATCGGTTTCAAGGTCAATAGCGGCTGCCTTTGCAGGTTCGACAGCTTACGAAAGCGGAAATTACCTTTTGATTGACACAAACAATGAGCTTGCGTTTGATTTGTTAAGACAAAACGGCAGAAGAGCAGAAATAAAGCAGACTTTACTTGAATTGACAGGCAAAAATTACAGTCTCGGACCTTATAAAAGGTCAACACCAAAAAAAGTTGAAAAAACAGACCCGCTCAACTCTCTTGTGCAAAGCCTTGAGGGCAGCGGAGTAGAAATAACACAAGAATAAATATGTAATTGAAAGGATGTTTTTAATATGAAAGCAAGATTACCAAAGGGCTACGGCAACGGTGGCGCAAACAACATTCAGCAGCTCGCTCGTCAGGCTCAAAAGTTACAGGACGATATGGAGCAGGCTTCACAGGAGCTTGAGGCAAAAGAATACACAGCTACATCGGGCGGTGGCGCAGTAAGCGTAACATTAACAGGTAAGATGGAACTCACAAAGATTGATATTTCTCCTGATGTTGTTGACGCCGAAGATGTAGAGATGCTTTCCGACCTTATTATTGCAGCTACAAACGAGGCTTTAAGAGCTGCTCGTAAGGAAAAGGAAGACACAATGGAAACTATTTCAGGCGGACTTAACATTCCGGGAATGTTTTAATAATGTCTAATTATAATGTTGCTCCACTCGAAGTGTTGGTGGAGCAGTTTGAAAGAATGCCCGGCATCGGTCACAAAACAGCGCAAAGACTTGCATATTATGTGCTTAACCTGTCAAAAACAGACGCAGAGGCACTTGCAAAGGCTGTGACTGATGCTCACACAAAAATCCATTATTGCGCAGAGTGCTGTAATCTTACGGATAAAGAACTTTGTCCCGTATGTGCAAATCCCGCAAGAGATAAGTCGGTTATTTGTGTGGTTGAAACTCCCCGTGACGCCTCAGCAATCGAAAAAACACACGAGTACAACGGTGTGTATCATATTTTGCACGGCTCAATTTCTCCGCTTAACGGAATCGGTCCCGATAACATTACCATAAAACAGCTTTTGGCAAGGTTTAACGGAGATGATGTTAAAGAGGTTATTATGGCAACAAACCCGACCGTAGAGGGTGATGCAACAGCTTTATATATTTCAAAGCTGTTAAAACCGCTCGGAGTTAAGGTTACAAGACTTGCTTACGGTATCCCCGTCGGAGGAGATCTTGAGTATGCCGATGAATACACACTTGCAAAGGCTCTTGAAGGCAGGAGTGAAATATAATGGCTTCATTAAAAACAGTAGCGCAGAACAAAAAGGCACATCACGATTATTTTATTGAAGAATCTTTTGAGGCAGGCATTGAGCTTTGCGGAACAGAGGTAAAATCAATCCGTGCAGGCAGAGTAAACCTTAAGGACAGTTGGTGCTCTATAGTTGAGGGCGAAATTTTCATAAACGGAATGCATATTTCTCCCTATGACCACGGCAATATTTTTAATCGTGACCCAATGCGTGTGCGCAAACTGCTTATGCACAAAAAAGAAATCAACCGCCTCTTTGGTATTGTAAAACAGACGGGCTATTCGCTTATACCGATAAGTCTTTATTTTAAAGACAGCAAGGTTAAAGTGCAGGTGGGTCTGTGCAAAGGTAAAAAACTTTACGATAAGAGAGAGGATATGGCAAAACGCTCTGCAAAACGAGATATGGAGCGTGCCATTAAGGAGCAAAACAGATTTTAAATTAAACAGGCAAAAACAAGCAAAAAGCGCGTAACAGTATAACTTTTCGCAATCAAAATTATAAAAGTTCGGTCAGAGAATGTCGTAAAAATGTGATAACCTCTGACCTGATTTTTTATTAAGGTCTAGTAAAGTGATAATCGAGTGACAACGCTTGAAAACCACTAAACTATCCGTTGCGATTATAAAATCTTAACAGTGCAAATCATAATTTTAAATAAAATCCGTTCAACACAAAATACCGATGCGTTTTGGTTGCAGAGGTATTTATTTTTTTGCTGTTAATTTGTATAAAAATGGCGTAAAAGATTGACTTTTTGTATTATTTGAATTAAAATTATATAGTAGCTTAGTGCGGAAAAAACAGCACTGCTTTGCGGTGCGAAAGGAAAATTATATGAAAATCAAGAGCTTGTTTGTCGGTGATACCGACAATACTTTTATTCAGTTTTTCAGGTATTGCTTTGTAGGCGGTTTTGCCTTTGTCGTTGATTTTGGCGTAATGACGCTTTTAACAGAGGTTTTCTCGGTTTATCCCGTGGTTTCGTCAACCGTTTCTTTTGTTGCGGGTTTGTTGGTAAATTACCTGCTCAGTACATTTTGGATTTTCAAAAATTCAAAAATAAAAAACAGATTTGCGGAATTTCTTGCCTTTGCACTTATCGGTGTAATCGGTCTCGGAATTAATGCCGCAATTATCTGGCTTTTCCAAAATCCGCTTGCGACAGGTCTTGTGTTTGGCGGCGAATCTGCTGTGGTAAACGGCGAAACAAAGTATTTCTGGCTTTGGGGTATTCAGTATTACCACATCGGCAAGATAGTTTCTACTGTAGTTGTATTTTTATGGAACTTCTGCGGCAGAAAATTTATTTTATTTGATAAGAGCAAAAAATAATTTTGTTACAGATAGAGAGGAAATATAATGAAAAAAGTAATTATTATCGGAGCGGGTCCTGCCGGTATCACAGCGGCAAATGAGCTTTTAAAGGATACAAAAGGCGAATATGATGTTACAATTCTTGAGGAAACAGAGCGTATAGGCGGTATTTCTCAAACGGTACGCTACAACGGCAACCGTATGGACATCGGCGGTCACCGCTTTTTCTCAAAGAGCGACGAGGTAATGAATTGGTGGAGCGAGCTTATGCCTGTACAGGGCAAGCCGTCTTTTGACGATAAAATTCTCGGCAGAGAAAAGCCGCTGGTTGAAAACGGCCCTGACCCCGAAAAGGACGACAAGGTTATTCTTGTGCGTGACAGAGTTTCAAGAATTTACTATAACAAGCACTTCTTTGATTACCCCGTTACAATGTCGGCGGCAACAATTAAAAATATGGGCTTTCTCACCACAATGAAAGCAGGTTTCAGCTATCTTAAATCCGTAATGTTCAAAAAGCCCGAAGATTCTCTTGAGAATTTCTACATTAACCGTTTCGGTAAGGTACTTTATTCAATGTTTTTTGAGGGCTATACAGAAAAGCTGTGGGGCAGACATCCGAGTGAAATTTCAGCCGATTGGGGTTCACAGCGTGTAAAGGGACTTTCAATCAGAGCCGTATTAAAGGATATGTTCTCAAAGGCATTCGGCGGCAAAAAATCATCAAAAGAGGTGGAAACCTCGCTTATTGAGCAGTTCTGGTATCCAAAGTACGGTCCGGGACAGCTTTGGGAGATTGCTACTGACAGAGCGATTGAAAGAGGCGCAAAACTTCTTAAAAATCACAGTGTAAAGAATATTGTATGCAAAGACGGTAAGATTACAGCCGTTGTTTGCAATACTCCCGAAGGCGAAAAGACTATTGAGGGCGATATTTTTGTATCGTCAATGCCTGTTAAAGACCTTGTTGCAGGTATGACAGGTGATGAGCCTTCAAAGGAGATTAAGTATATTGCAGAGAATCTTCCTTACAGAGATTTTGTTACGGTCGGACTTCTTGTTAATAAACTTAACCTTAAGAATGAAACCAAGATGAAAACTCTTAACAATATCGTACCCGATTGCTGGATTTATGTTCAGGAAACCAGCGTAAAACTCGGCAGAATTCAGATTTTCAACAACTGGTCGCCGTATATGGTGGAAGACCCGGAAAATACAGTATGGATCGGACTTGAATATTTCTGCGCCGAGGGAGATGATTTCTGGAATTTAAGCGATGAAGAGTGCATTAAGCTTGCTACAAAAGAACTTGAATCAATGGGCGTTATCAGTTCAAGCGAAGTTCTCGACTCTCACCGTGAGAAAATCAAAAAGGCTTATCCCGCTTATTTTGATACTTATGCTCAAATGGACGAGCTTATCAAGTATCTTGATACATACACAAACCTTTACTGCGTCGGCAGAAACGGTCAGCATCGTTACAATAATATGGACCACTCTATGCTTACCGCTATCCGTGCCGCAGAAGCTATAAAGGCAGGCAAAACAGACAAGGGCACAATTTGGAATGTAAATACCGAAAAAGAATACCACGAAACAAAGTAATCGGTTTTGGAGGTAATCTGATGGAATTTAAACCTAACCATTTGGTGCAGGATGAGCACAGCCTTGTACAAAGGGAAAATCATCCTTGCAACGGTTTTATAAAATTTGTAACTTCACATCCGTACATTGCGGTTGCAATATTGTGTCTTGCAAGCACGGTTATTACAACGAGCACATCATTCGGAAGTCTTTTGCCGATATTTGCGATTGTTCCTATGCTCATTGTATTATTTGCGGGAGTTCCTGTCGGAATTTATTTCAGTTCAAAAAACACAACCGATGACGATAGCAGAAAAAAGATGGCTTTGTTTATGTCTGTCGCCTCATTTGCAGGTGCGATAGTGCTGTTTTTAATAATACTTATGAAAGGTTCAACAGCTTTTCATATTCTGAATTACGGTTTGCTTGTGTCGGCGCTTGTGCTTATTTACCTTGCCTGTACAGACAGACTGACGGATAAGGCTTTTGTGGTTGTAATTTTTGCACTCGGTTTTGTGTTAAGGCTTGCCTATGTGCTTTATACCGATATTTCGGTAAGACAACACGATGTCGGAAATTTCGATATGGAAATAGGTCATTGCGGATATATAAGATATTTTTACGAAAACTTTAATCTGCCTGATTTTGATGTAAGAAATTACTGGCAGTTCTATCATCCTCCGTTCCACCATATAATAGCGGCATTATGGATGCGTTTGCAGACATTTTTAGGTATAGATTACTATGCTGCGGGCGAAAATGTGCAGATTCTCACACTTTTCTATTCATCTATCTGTATGGTTCTTTCATATAAGATTTTCAGACAATTGGGTTTGAAAGGCAGAGGTCTTGTATGTGCAGTCGCAATAGTGGCTTTCTGTCCTACTTTCTACATAATGGCAGGCAGCGTAAACAACGATATTCTTTCGATTGCCTTTATGCTTGCGGCTGTTTTAAATACGCTTTATTGGTATAAAAATCCGACTTTCCCGAGAATTATGGCAATTTCTCTTTGTGTTGGCTTGGGAATGATGACAAAGCTTTCCGTATGGATGGTAGCACCTGCAATTGCGTTTGTATTTTTATATGTTTTCTTTAAGAATTTAAAGGACTTTAAAAAGTACCTCGTTCAATTTTTGTGCTTTGGCGTTGTGTGTGCGCCTATTGCACTGTGGTGGCAGGTAAGAAATCTTTTGAAATTCGGAGTACCGCTTACCTATGTGCCGGCACTTTCAATTACAAGCGACCAGTATATCGGAAATTTGCCGTATGCAAAAAGACTGTTTGACTTCGGTTTAAATCAGTATGCAAATGTAGGCGATCAGTTTGTCACCTACGGTGCGTCATATAATGAGTACAACCCGCTTGTGGCATTGTTCAAGACATCAATGTTTGATGAACTTATAAACACAAACAATTATCCGAAAATTGCAGGGTTTAACATTATTTTGTTCTGGTCTGCGGTTATTATCGGAATATTTGGATTTGCGGCAATGATTTATGCTTTTTGTAAAAGGAAAAATTCAGCCCTTAACAATGCACATAAAATATTTATTGCTTTGATATATGCAGTATTCTTTGTATCATATTATATTTTCTGTTTCCAATTCCCATTTGTATGTACAGAAAACATAAGATATGCAGTACCGCTTATAATACTCGGAGCATTCTTTACGGGACTTGCGGTGCAGTATTTAGGCAAAGCTTCAGACAAAAAATATAAATCTGTTGCAAGAGGTGCAATTTACACTCTTGTAACGGTATTCAGCGTTTCTTCTGTACTTGTTTATTATATAGTAGGAATGCCGTAACAGTATAAAAGCTCTCTTTTGAGGGCTTTTTGATTTGTAACGGATTTGTAACTTCAATAAACAGAGATTTTAACGAGTATGTATTGATTTTCATATTTAATTGGTGTATGATTAGTTAGAATTATAATTGACATATTTTGTCCAATTGATTTTATGAGGTAATAATATGAGGATAGTAATTGTCGGATGCGGTAAAGTCGGCACATCTATAGCGTCCCAGCTTAATGCGGAGGGGCACGACATTGTTGTAGTTGATATTGACCGCAACGCTGTGCAAAATCTTTCTAATTCCCTTGATGTTATGGGAATAGAGGGTAACGGTGCATCGTATGAGGTGCTTGCGGAGGCTGGGGCGGAAAAGGCTGACCTTGTTATTGCGGCGGCGGCTCTCGATGAAGTAAATCTTTATACCTGCCTTATGGCAAAAGCTGCGGGTACAACACACACTATTGCAAGAGTAAGAAATCCGCAATATGCGGCGGATATTCACCGTGTTAAAGATACTCTCGGTCTTTCAATGTCTATCAATCCGGAGCTTACGGCGGCAAAAGAAATGAGCAGACTTCTCAGATTTTCGGGTGCTCTTGAAATTGACACTTTTTCCAGAGGCTCGGTTGAACTTATAAAAGTCGCTCTTCCCGAGAATTCTTCAATAGCGAATAAAAAGATAAGCCAGATTGACATTTTAAAAGGTAAAGTCAGAATTTGCCTTGTCGAACGAGGTGACGAGGTATTTATTCCTAACGGTGACTTTGTGCTGCTTGGTGGTGACAGAATTTCTGTTGCGTCAAAGGCCGATGTGGCGGCAAAATTCTTTAAGCGTATCAGCGTATCAATCGGTAAAAGCCGAGATGTGATTTTGCTTGGCGGAGGTAAGATTTCGTTCTATCTTGCCAAAAACCTTATTGCTTCGGGTGCAAGCGTAAAAATTATTGAAAAAAATTCTGATCGCTGTTGGGAACTTACAAACATACTTCCCGAGGCCGTTGTTATTCAAGGTGACTGTATGGATCAGGATCTTCTCTTAAGCGAAGGCGTTGAACACGCCGACGGTGTGGCTGCACTTATGGACTATGATGAAGAGAATATCCTTATTTCTCTTTATATTCAGAGCGTGTCAAAGGCAAAGGTTATTACTAAGGTAAATAATACTTCTTTTGACTCTATTCTTCACGGCTTGAAAATAAAAACAATTATTCACCCTAAAAATCTTACGGGCGAGTATATTGCAAGTTATATCCGTGCAATGCAGAATTCACTCGGCAGTAATGTTGAAACATTGTACAAACTCAATGATGACGCTGTAGAGGCGCTTGAATTCAGAGTGCGCAGTACATCAAGAGTAACGGGTATTCCTTTGCAGGAACTTAATTTAAAAGATAACTTGCAGGTTATCAGCATTAATCGTCACGGAAAAATTATACTTCCGCAAGGCAGCGATAAAATTATGTGTGACGATACCGTAGTTGTAATTACTAAGCATAAAGGCCTTAGCGACCTTGATGATATTTTAAAGCATTGAGGTTAAATAACTATGAATAAACGAAGTATTATTTATATTTTGGGTTGGGTGCTTATAGTTGATGCCGTTGCAATGCAGATAGGCACAATTACATCTTTAATTTACGGTGAAAAAGAGGCGTGGTATTTTGTGCTTACCGGTGTTGTAAGCGCAATACTCGGTGTACTTGCTATAAAGGTTAAAAAGCCTAAAAATATGGTGCTTTACCAAAAAGCAGGTTTTGCATCAACGGCGCTTAGTTGGATTTTGCTTTCGCTTGTAGGCTGTATGCCGTTTTGGCTTAGCGGAGAAATCCCGTCTTTTATAGATGCTTTTTACGAAACCGTATCGGGTATCACTACAACCGGCGCAACAATTCTCAATGATGTAGAGGCGCTTAGCAAAGGTATGCTTATGTGGAGAAGTTTTCTTCACTGGTTAGGCGGTATGGGTGTTATCGTCTTTTTGCTCGCAATAATCCCTAAACTCGGCGGACAGCAGAATATTTTTCTTATGAAAGCAGAAAGCCCCGGTCCTATCATAGGCAAGGCTGTACCTCGAATGAGAAGTTATGCCACTATGCTCTATGGCATTTATATTATTCTTACCGCACTTGAGTTTATTTTGCTTTTGTTTGGCGGTCTTAATGTATTTGAGGCAATAAACACAAGTTTTTCAACTGCCGGTACAGGCGGATTCGGAATATATAACAGCAATGCAGCGGCTTTTGACAGCTATTATGTGCAGACTGTAATTGCCGTGTTTATGCTTTTGTTCGGCATAAATTTCTCGGTATATCTCTGTCTTATTGCAAGAAAATTCAAACAATCGCTCAAATTTGAGGAATTGTGGATATACCTTGGAATAGTAGCGGTTTCAACTGCAATTATTGCATTTAATATCAGCTCGATTTACAAGCCGTATGACGCTTTCCATCAGAGCTTTTTCTATGTATCATCAATTATTTCTACAACAGGTTTCGGACTTACCGATGTTAATAAATGGCCTGAACTTTCAAAAACGGTTATTATAATTCTTACATTTATCGGTGCTTCGGCGGGCAGTACGGGCGGCGGATTTAAAATTTCCCGTATTATCATGCTTTTTAAGGAGGTAAGAAAGGAATTTTCTCTCCTTGTACACCCACGAAATGTTAAACTCGTAAAAATGGACGGCAAGGCAGTAAATCACGATATTATGCGTACCACTTCAATGTATTTGGTGCTTTATATAGGTGTGTTTGCCATTAGCTTTTTGCTTGTTTCCATAGACAATATGGACTTTACAACAAGTTTTACGGCGGTAGCGGCAAATCTTAACAATACGGGCCCGGGTCTTGGTGCGGTTGGCCCTGTAGGAAATTATGCCGATTTCAGCATTTTGTCAAAGATAGTATTTATTTTCGATATGCTGGCAGGCAGACTTGAGATTTACCCCCTCTTGCTCCTTTTTGCACCGTCTGCATGGAAAAAATCGTAATATTTAACCACCTCACAGCAAATAATAGTTGTGAGGTGATTTTTAATGTCAGAGGCAATAAACATAGCGGTTGAAAAAGCAGAGAAACCAAAAAGGATAAAATTCACCTTTTATCAAAAGATGTTTTTTCTGTATTTTCTCAATATAACGGATTGGATATGCACTGAGGCTTTGCTTGCAAGCGGATACTTTGCAGAGGCTAATCCTGTTATGCAGCCTGTTTTAAACAATTTTTGGCAGACAATTATAATCAAGGGAGTAATTCCCCTTGCGGTAATTCTGTTGAGCTGTTTGGTAAACAAATGGGCGAACGCAGGCGACAGTATTATAATAAACATAATGCTGTATGTGGGTATTTCTATATATATGCTCGTAAATCTTTGGCATATTTTCAATTTTGTATTGCTCTTTTTCATATTTTAATGTAAAATAATAGAGAATGAGTAAAGACGGAGGTGTTGTTTTTGCCCGCATTATCTGTAAGTAATCTTACAATGACATTTATAGAAAGAAATTTGTTTACCGATGTATCGTTTGAGGTAGAGTCAAGGGATAAAGTTGGCTTTATCGGTGCAAACGGCGTGGGCAAAACAACTCTCTTTAAAATATTGGACGGCGAAATTTCACCTACATCGGGCAATGTGGTTTTTGCCAAGGATACTGTTGTCGGCTATATGGAGCAGCATGCCTGCAATAATCCACGAATCAGCATTTATAACGAACTGCTGTCCGTGTTCGATTATTTGACCGATACAGAGCAGGAGATAGCCGAAGTAACAAATGCGATAGAAAATAAAGACGGCGACTTAAATGCGCTTGTAGAGCGCCAGACAAGGCTTATTGACGAGTTTGAAAGATTAGGCGGACTTACATACAAAAGCCGCACACGCTCGGCTTTGCTCGGGCTCGGCTTTACAGAGGCGGAGCTTGATATGCCTGTCGGAAATTTAAGCGGCGGTCAGCGTTCAAAATTAAGCCTTGCAAAACTTTTGCTTTCAAAAAGCAACTTCCTTTTGCTTGACGAGCCTACAAACCACCTTGATATAAGCGCAGTAAATTGGCTTGAGAGCTTTTTGCGTGACTTTAAGGGCGCAATGATTATAATAAGCCATGACAGATATTTTCTTGACAATGTTACAAACAAGACGATTGAACTTGAGCACTGCAAAACAATGTGCTATAAAGGTTCGTACTCTGAATTTATCAAGAAAAAAGAGGCATATAACGAGTCTTTAAAGAATAAATATGAAAATGACTTAAACGAAATTAAGCGTATAGAGGGCATAGTAGAACAGCAGAAACGCTGGGGCAGAGAAAGAAACTTTATTACTGCCGCAAGCAAGCAAAAAGAGGCTGACCGCATAAAGGCACAGCTTGTTAAGCCTGAAAGCGAGCTTGATACCGTAAAAATGAGATTTACTCCAAAGATTGAAAGCGGCAATGATGTTCTTATGTGCAGTAATCTTTCAAAATCTTTCGGAGATAAAAAGCTGTTTTCTGATGTAAACATACATATCAGAAAGGGCGAGAAAGTATTTATTCTCGGCGGTAACGGCTGCGGAAAAACAACTCTGTTCAGAATTTTAACGGGAAAATGCCCGCAGGACAGCGGCGAGTACGAGTACGGTACAAATGTAACGGTAGGTTACTTTGACCAGTTACAGCAAAACCTTAACCTTGAAAATACCGCCGTAGATGAAATATGGGATACTTTTCCTCAGATGACTCAAACAGAGGTGCGAAGTGCGCTTGCATCATTCCTTTTCAGAGGTGACGAGGTGTTTAAACCGCTTTCAAAGATGAGCGGCGGCGAAAGAGCAAGAATTTCCCTTGCAAAACTTATGCTCAAGGGAAGTAATTTCCTTTTGCTTGACGAGCCTACAAACCATCTTGATTCGGCGTCAAGAGAAGAACTCGAAAAAACACTTGCCGACTATAGCGGTACTTTGCTCATAATCAGCCATGACCGTTATTTTATCAATAAGTTGGCAGATAGAGTGCTTGTGCTTGATAAGAACGGTATAACCGAATACCTCGGCAACTATGATTATTATGTTGAGCATATAAGAACAGAGCAGACAGAGGCTAAAGCAGAGGTTGCGGTAAAGAAAGAAAAACCGCAGAATGATTATTTCCTGCAAAAGCAAAGACAGAGTGAAGAACGCAAAAAACAGACAAGACTTAAAAAAGCGGAAGAGGCAATTGAAAGACTTGATGAAGAAATAGCGCAGACACAGGAATTGCTGTCAGGCGAGGAAGTAGCGGCTGATTACGAAAAACTTATTGAACTTACAAATAAACTCGAAGAATTGCAGAATGAACAGGAAGAACAGTATGCAATTTGGGAAGAACTTTCAGATTAATTAAATATAAAAAGCCGTATGAAAATACGGCTGAATATCCATCCGTGGCGCAATTGGATAACGCAACAGATTCCGATTCTGGAGAATGGGGGTTCAAATCCCTTCGGGTGGGCCAAAAAAATAAAAGACACCATAGTTGTGGTGTCTTTTGCTTTTTTGTAACACAAAGAAATCTAAGGGATTTGAAGCCGACCGTTAAGAAAACAGTCCGGTGGACTGTTTTTAGGGAGGAGCGTTGATGATATTATAATTGAGAACAAGCCGTTATATACGAGGCAGAGAGTAAAAGAATAAGAAAGAGTACTTCGGGTGGGCCAAAAAATAAAAAACACCCTTTGCGGTGTTTTTTATTTTTATATACAAAGAAAACAAAGGGATTTGAAGCCGCTTTTGTGGGGTTGAAGAACTTTTTTGAAATTTTTAAAAAAAGTTTGAAAAAAGTGTTGACATTTGGAACCTCGTATGGTATTATATATGAGCAGTCAACGAGAGATACAAAAACAAAACAAAATCTCTTGTGAAACAGCGAAAAACGCTGGTGTAGCTCAGTTGGTAGAGCAGCTGATTTGTAATCAGCAGGTCGGGGGTTCAAGTCCGTCCACCAGCTCCAAAAAAAGCCTACTGTTTAGGCAGTAGGCTTTACATATGGGAGAATTCCCGAGTGGCCAAAGGGGGCAGACTGTAAATCTGTTGTCACTGACTTCGGTGGTTCGAATCCACCTTCTCCCACCATAATGGTTGTGCAAAAAAGATATAACCACAAAAAAGTCCGATAAAATCGGGCTTTTTTTGTTATATCTCCAGTGATTTTTAAAGACATAACCGTAGATGTTTTTTTACCCTTTTCCCACTTTTGGAGATTTGAACCCTCGAAAATACAATTTAATAATATCATTAATAGTGCCGATTTTATAGAAATATAATTTCGGCTCTTTTTTTATTGCAATCGTTTTAATTTAGATTAAGACGGTTGCTTTTTTTATTTTACAAAGAAAGGAAGATTTTAATGTATTTTACAGACACACCTGAACTGAGAAAGTTTGAAAAAGAAATGAAACAAAAGCCTAACTTTGATAGGCGAAACGATTACTTTTCTAATAATGAAAGTAGTCATAAAAGAAAAGACATCAAATCTGATGACAACAAAAAATTTAATAACGGAGGTTAGACATATGAAAACAAAAATCAGAAGTCCTACTTAAATTCAACAAGATTACGAATTTAATTATGGAGGTAATAAACTTGAATAAATTTGATAGAAAGCGCAGAATTGCTGAAAGCGTTAAGCAGATGTATCCACCCGGTATACGAATTGAGCTTATCTGTATGAACGACCCATACTCTCCTGTGCCATCCGGTACAAGAGGTACAGTTCGAGCCGTAGATGATATGGATACGATTTTTCCTGATTGGGACAACGGTCGTTCTCTTGGTGTTGTTCCCGGCGAAGATGTATTCAGAAAACTTTCGCAGGAAGAAATTGAAGCTGAAAACCAATATTCATCAGCAGTTGAAGAAGAATCGCTTGATGAAGATAACGGAATTATTATGAAACAGTGAGGTGATTATTAAACGAATCTTCAAAGGTATGAAGATTTATGACAATCAAATTTTTTGATATGTTTGCCGGTATAGGCGGTTTCCGTTCAGGTCTTGAAGCCATCGGCGGTTTTGAATGCGTAGGATATTGTGAAATCGACAAATATGCAAAGCAGGCATATGAAGCAATGTATGATACAGGAGGCGAACTTTACTTTGAAGATGCAAGAAAAATCATACCCGAACAGTTACCCCATATCGACCTTATTACGGGAGGATTTCCTTGTCAGTCTTTTTCAATTGCCGGACAAAGGAAAGGATTTGAAGATACCAGAGGAACGCTGTTCTTTGAGATTGCAAGAATTGCTTCCGTTAAAAGGCCTAAGTATCTGTTCCTTGAAAATGTACCCGGACTCCTTAGTCATAACAAAGGCAGGACATTTAAAACAATCCTCAGTTCGTTGGACGAATTGGGGTATGATGTCGTATGGCAAGTGCTTAACAGCAAAAATTTCGGAGTTCCGCAATCCAGAAAAAGATTGTATATTATCGGATTTCATAGAGAAAAATGTGCCGGACAAGTATTATCTTTCACGCAGACAAATCCTAAAACTACTGTACAAAGATACCCGGGCAAAGAAGGTGACCGCATATATTCCTCAGAAGGAACAAGTATTACATTAACAAGTAATGCCGGTGGCTTTGGTGGCAGAACAGGTCTGTATAGCATAGAGGAATTTGGACTTCCGATAAAGGTAAATACCAAGGACGGATACCAAATTGCCTATCCCGGTGACAGTATAGATACTGCATATCTCGGTCAAAATTCAAGGCGTGGTCGGGTTGGAAACCAAGTTGCACACACGCTTACAACATCCCAAACTCAGGCATATTACTTTATTGATATGAACCCTGACCCTAAAATGACCGAAATTGCAAGGTGTATTACAGCCCGTCACGCATCCGATATCAGCAACAGAAAAGGAGAACATTCTGCAGTGTTCATAGAAGAATACAACCTTACAGATGATGAGGAACATCCTCTTGTTGTATTTGTGGATAAGGAAAAGAAAATTCATATCGGCAGAATAAGAAAGCTGACTCCGAGAGAGTGTTGGAGATTACAAGGCTTTACAGATGAGCAGTTTGATAAAGTGTTTGCAACAGGAATATCAGATTCACAGCTATACAAACAAGCTGGGAATGCTGTTACAGTGAATGTAATATCAGAAATAGGAAAGATAATTAAACAGGTCAACGAAAACAGTAAAGCAGAATAAAAATAACAACTGATATCAATCGTTCCAAACGACTGATATTGGTTTTCAGATATAAGCCGTTGGTTGAGTTAAAAACTTAATCAACGGCTTTTGTTGTTTCGGGGCGATTGATATTGCCACAGGAGGTGGATAATATCAAAACACCCGTAACATGGGTAGGTAATAAGACTTCAATATTACCTATTATTTATCAGGTTATTCCATTGGAATACTACCGATATGTTGAACCTTTTGGTGGTTCAGGAGCAGTAATGCTTGGTAAATCAAAGCCGGACAAATTTGAGGTTTACAACGATTACAATCAAGACCTTGTAAATTTGTTTCATTGTATAAAGGAAAGACCAATGGCTTTTTTAAAAGAACTTGGGTTCTATCCTCTTAATTCAAGGGATGATTTTAATGTACTCAAAGACTTTTTTAAGCACAAAAATTTTAGAAACGACTTTATTGACGAGGAAACAGAACTTACTAAAATAATGTTACCTAAACCTCAAGCTAAAGAAATTATAGAGCTATTTAGTAAATCTGCAACGGATTATGATATTCGCAGAGCAGTTATGTTTCTAAAATTACTGCGATACAGTTATTCAAGCAGTGGAAAATCTTTTGCCTGTCAACCCTTTTCTATACGAAGTCTATTTAGGTTGATAGAAGATGTAAGTGTGAGAATGTCAAATGTGGTAATTGAAAATCAGGACTTTCAAACGCTGATAAACCATTATGACCGAAAAGATACTTTCTTTTATTGTGATCCTCCCTACATTAAAACTGAACACTTTTATTCTTGTGGTTTTAATTGGGATGACCATTTGCGACTTCGTGATACTCTTTTCGGAATCAAAGGTAAATTCCTGCTTTCATATAACGATTGTGAAGAAAGCAGAAACTTGTATAAAGGATGTTACTTTTTGAGGTTTACGAGAGTTCACAGTATGGCTCAAAAGTATAAACCGGGAGAGGAATTCCACGAAATTATAATATCAAATTATGATATGCGTGAGCGTGAACGGTCAAAGCCGTATCAACTCAACTTTTTTGATACAAACCAAACAAGAGAAGTGAATAAAATTATAAAGGAGAATGTTGTTTACCATGGAAAATAGAGTATATATCAGTATACCGCTTGATTCATTAATTGTATCAGGCATCATATCAGGTTCGATTATCAAGATTACAGCCGCAGATGGCTTAATTATTCTTGAAAGATGCAAAGATGAAGTATGTGACTGCGACTGCATTTGTGATGAGTGCAGAGAAAAGCATGAATTTGAAGGAAGTGAGAATGAGAAATGATGAAATTGTATAGGTTTCTCGGCAAAAGAGGAAGAATTACAATTCCATATGAAATCCGTCAGCAAATCGGATTCAGATGCAACGATGTGTTGTCATTTACAAAGCTTGATGACGATTCGGTAGTTGTGCGTAAAGAGAAAATCTGCGATAACTGTAATGAATATTTAGATGAGTTTGAGGGCAATTTTGAAGAAAATATCACCCTTGAAGATTTCCTCGACAGTCTTTCCGAAGAAGAACAGAGGGACGCACTTGTGCATCTTTCTTTGCTGTGGGCAGAAAAACAGAAACACTAAATCGGAGGTGAATTTATAATGGCACAGAATACAAATTTCAAAGGAAACAAAAATAACAATCAGAAAAAGAAACTGCCATATATCAAGGTGAAAATTGACAAGATCATAAGTCTTGAAGAAAGCAAAACAAAAGCCTTTGCCAGCGTCACAATCGGTGGTGCTGTAGTTGTTCACGGCGTAAGAATTATGAATTCAGCAAAGGGTCTGTTTGTTGCTATGCCTGCAAATGTATATGTTGATTATAACGGTGAAAAACATTTCAACGAGATTGCCCACCCAATTTCCAAAGAAGCCAGGACTTTACTAAACAACAAGGTTAAGGAAGCATATCATCAGTCACTCGACGAACAGCAGGCAGAGTCAGAAACTGAGAATATGTCGGAAGATGAGCAGGAGAACTTTACGCAAAGGATGTAAGCGATATTTGAATTATTGCTTTTCTGTTGTATAATTAATATATTAAATTTCTATTTTAAAAGAAGGTATATTAATTATGAAGAAGACAGTATTCGAATCTTTGAAAAGTAAACTTATTGCGATGGGATTTTTGTACCATACACCGAGGTCACTATTAAGTTATCAGGATAAAAGAGATATAATTCAATTTGGTCTTATACACTTTACTTTTTCTGAAAATATGAGCAATATTTTGAAAGATGGTGTGTTGCCGGGAAAAGAAGCGTTATATAGAAAAGAAAAAAATTTATGTTGGTTTTATATTAACTATCCCGAAGACTATGAAAAAAATCTCAGTATAGTAAAAAGTAAAGGTAAGCGATCTGCTGTTGATTGTTGCATTGTTATAAAAGATTTTTCAGAAGAACAACTTAATAACATGCGTATAAGAAAAGAAAGTGATAATGCTGTTGTTCATATTGGGGCATTAAAAACTAGCAACATGAAAGGAATAATGTTGGAAAATAAGTGAATTATCTCTGGACATTTCAAAATCTTTGGATATACTTGTTGCTTGAAAGGAAGGCGATAGTATGAAAAAGAAAATCGCAATTATGTTTACATTGATTTTAGCGGCAGGAACATTCACAGCTTGTACAGCAGAAGAAAAAGTAAATAATGATATTAAGGCATCCGTAGTTTCAAAAACTGCGGATGTTTCTGTATCTGATACAACTTCTGTAATCAGTACAACAAATCAAATTGAAACTAAAGAAACAGCAGAAATTACGGTAAAACCCACAGTATCGCAGGAAACAAAACCTTCGAAAACGGATACCAAATCCAAAGAAAAAGTCGACAGTGGGCAAAATTCGGCGATTGTTTCGGCAACTGAACCGACTCAAGCAAAACAGGATTCAATATCAAAAGATACGGAGCAGAAAACCGAAGCAACCAAAGAAAAACATGCTCAAAAAGCAACAGAGAAACCAACCGAAAAGATAACACAACCATCCATAGAGAAGAAAAGTGTTGATGTAACTTCTGCTGTAAATTCAGCCATAAGCTACGGCAAACAGCTTGGTATGAAATATGATACTTCTCTTAACACAGGCAACGCAAGTTGGTTCTCACCTACAAATGCATCATACTATGACAGCACTTCTGAGCTGACGGCATACTGTTATGCCGATATAGAGTATGTGGCATACTACTACAAAAATGATGGCATAGTTCCAAGTGACCTGTCATTTAATGTAGTAGCAGAAAGCAACAAAATATATGTGGTCTATTGTTAGTCGGGTGTCCCGACAGCCAATTTTTTCAGCACTCACTTAATTGTGGGTGCTATTTTTATATGAAAGGAAATATATATGGAAATCAAAAACATTACAGCAAATGATTTAAAAAAGATGAATAACAAGGAAGGACTAATCCTCCAAGGTTGCGGAGGTGAAGTAAAGGAATGGGTTGACGGTATAAATGATATTCTCACAGAAAACGGAATACTCCTTGATGACACAAAATTTGATGATGTGTCTGTGTTTCAAAATGATGGGGTTACCTGCATTCTCTATCCATTTGATAATGTTCACCTTGATGTCGGCAAGCTGTCAATGTGGCGATTGCAGTCATATACAGCCTTTGCCGGAACTTGGCTTTCCGACTATGTGGATAACAAGCTGGGCGGTTTTGAACCTGAGCAGAACAAAGCTGAAAAGGTCAAACCCGACTGTGAATTGATAGGTCAGGACGGCAATATTTTCAATCTGATGGGAATTGCAAGTCATACATTGAAACAAAATGGTATGGCTGACGAGGCAAAAGAAATGTGCAGTCGTGTTACGAGCTCGGGCAGTTATTGCGAAGCACTGAACATTATCGGCGAGTATGTCAATATCACAGACAGCAGTGAGCAGTCTGATGATATAGATGAAGATTACGATGAAAGGCAGATGATGAACTTATGATTGATTAAAAACAGAATAAACATCAATCGGGGCAAGGGTAAAATCTTGCCCCATATTTTTTATGAAAGGATTTTTAATATGACGAACTTAATCAAAAACAAGAAATTTACAAGAATAATGGCAATACTACTTGTTGTTCTCATCGCATTTAGCACAATGTTTACTCTCCCCGTAAGTGCGGCAAGCGGTGATAAGGTTACAATCACTTTTGATTATTGTTATGACAGCACGGGCAATACAATCAAATTTCAGCAGACAACTGTCAGCGATGGTTACACGGTCGGAACTCCCGGCGAAGAACTGTGCAAGATTTTTGCAGACGGAAAAGAAGCCTACTGCATTGAACCCGGTCACAGCCTTTTTGCAGGCAATTCATTGACGGAAAATGGTTCGATTGTGTGGAAAAATTTAGGTACTGCAAAGCAGAAAGCAATTAACCTTGCTCTGCTGTATGGTAAACCCGGTTCGGGAAAGAATTTAAGCGGTACAGAAGATCAGAAATGGATTGCAACACAGCTCATTGTTTGGGAGTTTGTGTCAGGTTGCAGAAGTACAAATGACGGTTACAAATGCACCAACACAAAATATATAGACGGCATTTGTGCAGGCGGTGCAAACCCGGGTGTTAAGTCGGTTTACAATGCAATTTCAAAAAACCTTGCAAACTATTCAACTGTTCCAAGCTTTGCATCAGCAATCGCATCAAAGGCAGAAACCTATGAAATGAAGTATAGTGATGGAAAATATTCTGTTACACTTACTGATAGCAACAAAATTCTTGATGAGTTTACTTTCAAAACAACAAACGAAATTACAGCCACAAAATCGGGAAATAAATTGACGTTAACCTCAACTTCAGCAGTAAATGATGCAGTAACCTTTAACTCTGCAAAGTCAATGCCGGATGTTGGCAAAACTGTGCTTGTTCCGTATGGTGATGCAAGTTTGCAGGATGTAATCACAGGTGTTGAAAATGATGCAGACCCGATAAGAGCATATTTCAAAGTAAAGACAAGCTCAGGTAATCTGAAACTTGTTAAAACCTCCGAGGACGGAAATGTTGCAAATATTGAGTTTACAGTTAAGGGAGAAAACTTTAACAAGACCGTAAAAACAAACTCAAAGGGTGAATTTGAATTAACAGACCTTGCACCCGGTACTTACACAGTAACCGAAAACACAGAGGGAAAATATGCAAAACAGAACAGTAAAACTGTTAAGGTGGAGTCAGGCAAAACTGTCACAGTTTCATTTGCAAATGTCCTTAAAAAGTGGAATTTGACTGTCATCAAAACCGATGCCGAAACAAAAATAGCACAGGGAAACGCTACACTTGCAGGTGCAGTTTACGGCATCTACAATAACGAAAAACTTGTAGATAAATATACCACAGACCAAAACGGAAGTTTCACAACCTCGTACTATGTATGCGGTGATAACTGGACTTTGAAAGAAATTGAGCCAAGCGAGGGTTATCTGCTAGATGAAACCGAATATCATATAGGTGCGGAAGCGAAAAATTATACAGTCGAAAACAACTCAATTTCAATGGGTGTTACTGAAGATGTCCTGAAAGGAAAAATCGCAATCATCAAGCATACCGATGACGGAAGTACAAAAATAGAAACTCCCGAAAAAGGTGCGGAATTTCAGGTGTATCTCAAGTCGTCAGGCAGTTACAGTAAAGCAAAAGAAACGGAAAGAGATACCCTTGTATGTGATGAATACGGCTTTGCAGAAACTAAAGATTTACCATACGGTACATACACTGTTCATCAGACCAAAGGTTGGGACGGTACGGAGTTCATAAAGGACTTTGATGTATTCATAAATGAAAACGGCAAGACCTATAAATATTTAATTAACAACGCAGGTCTTGAAAGTTATGTAAAGATAGTAAAGGTGGATTCTGAAACAGGTAAGCAGATTCCATATGCAGGCGCAGGCTTTCAGATTTACAATCCAAAGGGTGAGCTTGTAACTATGAAATATACTTACCCAACTGTTACAAAGATTGATGCTTTCTATACAGATGAAGAAGGCTGTCTTATCACACCCGAAACTCTACCATATGGAAAAGGATATTCCATAGTAGAGGTTCAGGCTCCATACGGATATATCCTTGACAGCACTCCTGTATATTTTGATATTACAGCAGAAAACACAAGTGAAGAAAACGGCATTACAATCGTAAAAACAGAGAAGAAAAACACACCGCAGAAAGGTACAATTACCGTAGAAAAAACAGGCGAGATTTTCTCAAATGTAACTGCAATAGGCGGCGGATATACAGATGAAAACGGAAATGATATTGCACTTCCGACCATCTATCAGCCTGAATATTCTGTCAGCGGTTTGTCAGGTGCTGTCTTTGAAATCTATGCTGATGAGGACATTACAACTCCTGATGGTACAGTAAGAGTGAAAAAGGACACACTTGTTGCAACGCTGAAAACAAACGAAAAAGGTACAGCAACAAGTAACGAACTTTACCTCGGTAAATATCGTGTTATAGAAACCGTTGCTCCTAACGGAACTGTTCTGAACAAGACAGTAAATCATATTGAACTCACCTATGCAGGACAGAACGAAAAGGTGACAAACACATCAACTTCATTTGTAAACGAAAGACAGAAGGCGGAAATCGACCTTTTAAAAGTGCTTGAAAAGGATGAAACTTTTGGTATCGGTAATGGTGATGAAATCAAAAGAATTTCTTTCGGACTTTATGCCGATGAGGATATTAAAGCATCAAACGGTACGGTTATTCCAAAAGACGGACTTGTTGAAATCATCACTTGTGATGAAAACGGTAAGGCAACATTCACAACAGACCTTCCGTTTGGAAGTTACTATGTTAAGGAAATAAAAACTGACATCCATTATATTCTCTCTGATGAGAAATATCCCGTTGTGTTTGAATACGCAGGGCAGAATATTGCAACTGTAAATATTACAGTAAACAACGGAGAACCAATCATAAATGATCTTATCTACGGTACAATCAAAGGTTTGAAGATTGACCGTGAAACTAAAGACAGAATCTGTGGTGCGGTATTCGGCTTATTCGGCACAGATGAAAAGAAATATACTGAAGAAAATGCAATCCTCACGGCAAAATCAGATGAGAACGGTGTGTTTGAATTTTTTAATATTCCTTACGGTCAGTACATTGTGTGTGAATTAAAGCCTGCCGAGGGCTATCTGCCAAACGCTGAAACCTATCCCGTTACTGTATCAAAGAATGATGAAGTAATTGAAATCACAGTAGAAAACGATAAAATCCCCGAACTGAAAACCACGGCAACCGTTGGCGGTGAAAAGGAAGTCACAGCAGGAGAAACAGTTACCATTGATGATGTTGTAAGTTACAAACATCTTGTACCTAACAAGGAATACACCTTAAAAGGTGTTTTAATGGATAAGAAAACAGGAAAGCCGTTTGTAGTTGACGATGAAGAAATTACCTCTGAAGCAACATTTACTCCCGAAACATCAAACGGTGAAGTAACTGTGTCTTTCACCTTTGACGGCTCTGCTGTTACAAAAGAAACCGATATTGTCGTCTTTGAATCTCTGTACAGTGAAGATGTAGAAATTGCCACACACACAGATATTGATGACGAGAATCAGACCGTTACAATTCACCCACAGCCTGAACCTGAAAAGCCACAGACGGGCGATAACTCAAATATCGGCTTTTGGATTGGACTTGGCGCAGTAGCCTTGGGGGGACTTGTATCTGTTGTAATTATCAAAATCAAAAAGAAAGACGAGGATGATGAATAATGCGAAGGGCATATATATGTTCACCACTGAGTGGCAACATTTCCGGAAACATTGAAAACGCAAAACGATATGCCCGATATATATTTAAGTGCGGTATGGCTCCTGTCATACCGCATTTTTACGCCCTTGTTCTAAATGATGAAATTCCCGATGAAAGAAAACTCGGTATGCAGGCAGGTCTCTCTCTGCTGTGGGTATGTGATGAAGTATGGGTGTTCGGTGATGAAATAACCGAGGGTATGAAAAAGGAAATTATCTTTGCCGAGAAGCTTAATATCAAGGTGAAATATATATCGGAAAAGGAATTGAAGAAAACGGAGGTTATCTAAATGAAAGTAAAAAGTAATAGAATAAAACTTTTAAAGATTTTTCTGACTGTTGCCGTTGTTGCTGCTTTGTTTGCAATATCGGCAGTAACGGTATTCGCCGCAGGTGATGTTTCAAGTGCAATCGAAAGCACTTGGACGGCGGCTCAAACACAAATCAAAAATGTAGTTAATAATGTAGTATTCCCTGCTGTGGATATGATTCTTGCAATTCTGTTCTTTGTCAAACTTGCAACAGCGTATATGGACTATCGCAAACACGGTCAGTTTGAATTTACTGCACCTGCAATCCTTTTCGGTTGTCTTGTATTTTCGTTGACCGCTCCTCTGTATATCTGGACAGTACTGGGATAGAAAAGAGGGAATTAAATGTTTGATTGGTTAGGAGATTTTATCGGAGGAATAGGCGATGCTATCGGCAGTACATTTGACTTTCTCGGTGAACAAATCTCAAACGCAATATGGAACACAATGCTTCAGTGGTTTTATGAAACCATTTACAATGCCGTGGCTGACTTCTTCACAATGATGGGCAATATGGGTGCAGATATTTTCGACCTTGAATGGGTTCAGGCAACAATCAATTTATTTACCCTGTTCGGCTGGGGTTTGTTTGTTGCAGGCACGGTAGTTGCCGTATTTGATGTAGCAATAGAATACCAAAACGGCAGGGCCAACATTAAGACAACTGCAATCAATGTTCTAAAAGGCTTCTTTGCCTGTTCTCTTTTTGGTGTTGTGCCTGTGGAGCTGTACAAATTCTGTATCAGCCTGCAAAACACATTTTCAAAGGATCTGTCATCTATAATGGCAGGACAGCAAAGCCTCAATTTGTCGGGACAAAGTACAAGTGTTTTAGAAGGCTGTTTTGCAGTATCAACACAGACAACATTTGGGTTACTGAATCTGTTATGTATGATAGCCTTTGCTTATTGCGTTATTAAGATCTTTTTCGCAAATATAAAGAGAGGCGGAATACTTTTGATTCAAATGGTGGTAGGTTCACTGTATATGTTCAGTGTTCCCAGAGGATATACAGACGGTTTTAATCAGTGGATGAAACAGATTGCTGCCCTTTGTCTTACAGCCTTTTTGCAGACAACTCTGTTGTTCCTCGGACTTCTCACATTTCCCGGTAATATGTTGTTGGGGTTAGGCATTATGCTGTCGGCAAACGAAGTACCGAGAATAGCACAGCAGTTTGGTCTTGATTCATCTGTAAAGGTGAATATGACAAGTATTGTTCACGCAACTACAACAGCAGTAAACCTAACAAGAAGTGTAGCGAGAGCTACGAAATGAGGAGAATTAAATGACCACATATTTATATCCGAAAAACTTAAACTCCACAGCCAACTTATGGCTGTGGAGTTTGAGAGATTTTGCAATAATGAGCATAGCGCTTTTATTATCAATCCTTATACTTGCACAGACGAGGATAATAGTACCGCTTGCAGTAACACTCTGCTTCGGATTTTTCTCAATCCGACTTGAAGATACAACAATTCTTGATTTTATCCGCTATGCTGTGAAGTATTTTATTTCAACACAACAAGAATTTAGATGGGCAGAAAGGAGAGAAAAGTAAATGAAGAAAACAAAGAGAAAGGGCAAATCAACGCAGGACTTAATCGGTATAAAGACCTTTACCAAAAACGGCTTAAAGGTTGGTAAAGACGAGCTTGTTTTCTTTATGGTACAGCCTACAAATATTTCTGTGTTGTCACACATCAACATTGAAATCAAGATTCGTCACCTTATGATGATTCTTTCTGCTGTGCCTGATATTGAGATAACCTGTACCGATTCCTGCGAATGTTTTGACACAAACAAAAGCTATATCAAAGACCGAATTGAAGAAGAAAGCAATGAAAAAGTCAGAAGAATTCTGAACAAGGATTTGAAATTTCTCGACAGTATTCAGACGGAAACTTCAACTGCAAGACAGTTTTTGTTCATTGCAAGGTGCAAATCTGCAAAGTCGGAAAATGTGTTGCAGAAAGCAAACAGAGTTGAAAAAATCATTGCAGACCAAGGCTTTGAGGTAACACGAATGAGCAAAGGTGACATCAAGCGTTTTCTTGCAATCTACTTTGATGCAAGTATGAACGGTGACCTTATTCCCGACTATGACGGCGAACAATATATTTCGGAGGCTGAAAATGAAGAAGCATAAAGGGATAATCCAAATGGGAATTGTTATAGGTATATTTTCTGCAATTTTAATTACCTGTCTTATTTCGGTGTTCTCACAGCTTTACACCGAAAACAAAGAAAAAGAAGAATTCAGACAGCTTGCAGAAATCGTTACTGAGGAAACAACAGATGCAACTCTTGAAGAAATAGTTAGAAAGCCGAATTTATTAAAAGTCAGTGATTCAGATAATGAAGTCCAATCTGAACAACCTATGTATTACACAACTGACTATCAGCCACATTCAATATCAGAACTCACTTCAATGAATTCTGATTGCTTCGGTTGGGTAAGCATAACAGGCACAAACATAAACTATCCTGTTATGCACACACCCGATAATCCGCAAAAGTATCTGAATAAAAACTTTTACGGTGAATACAGCCTTAGCGGTGTTCCGTTTCTTGATGGAAGATGCACATCTACAAGCACAAACCTCATAATCTACGGACACCATATGAACAACGGCACAATGTTTGCAGAGCTTTGCAACTATACAAACACTTCATACAGAGATGAACACAAAGCGGTTGTGCTTGAAACAAAAGACGGTGTATCTGCATATACCGTCTTTGCTGTTCTGAAAGTTAAGTCTGATGATGAATGGTACAGGTTTACAACAGCGCTTACAGAAAAGAGGTACAACTCTTTGGTTGAATACGCAAAAGAAAAATCTATTTATGAAACAGGTATCACACCAAAATACGGTCAGCAGATATTAACGCTGTCAACCTGTTACGGTAATAATCAGGATGACCGCATACTTGTATTGGCGGTACGAAACTAAGGAGGTAAAATGGGACTGTTTAAAAGAAAACCAAAGGTGCTTACACCACAGCAGGCAGAGGAGATTTACACTAAAGATTTCTTTGATATGATTATGCCGTCAACAATAAAGTTTTTTACCGACCACTACATTGTTGGGGACTCATATCGCAGTGTGTGGGCGGTGCGTGAATATCCAACCTCAACGGAAGAACAGGCAATACTTTCTCAGCTTGCCGACAGAAATTGTGTAACGCTTCGCATTTATCACAGACTTGTGGAAAGTATGGAGCAGAGAAAAATCATACAGAACGCCACACGCAAAAACAAACTGAAATCAAGCGGTAATGATGTAAACGAAACCATTGAGGCACAGGGCAATCTGCAGGATGTTGTTACCCTCATTGCAAATATGCACAAGAACAAAGAACCTCTTTTGCATTGTTCGGTATTTATAGAATTGAAAGCCAAGAGCAAACAGAAACTAAAGGAACTTCAAACCGATATTGCAATGGAGCTTACCCGGTCAAATATTGTGGTTGACAGACTTACACTTCGTCAAAAGGAAGGTTTCTTGTCTGCTCTACCCATAGGTTCAAATCAATTCGGCAGTCTTTATGAAAGGGTGTTGCCGGCAAGTTCTGTTGCGAATCTGTTCCCGTTTAACTTCTCAGGTAAGACAGACCCCAACGGCTTATATATCGGACGAGATAAATACGGCACGAATATTCTTGTTGACTTTGACAGACGAACAGAGGACAAGACAAATTCAAACATACTGATTCTCGGCAACTCAGGGCAAGGAAAAAGTTATTTGTTGAAACTCATTCTCACAAACATTCGTGAAAGTGGAAAGAAAATTGTTTGTCTTGACCCTGAATCAGAGTATGAGAACCTTACCAACTCACTTGGCGGTTGTTACATTGACTTTATGTCAGGCAGATACAAGATAAACCCTCTTGAACCTAAGGCTTGGAATACAGGTCAAGGTGATATTGACAAAGATGCACCTGATGCGTTTAACAAAGCTACCCGATTGTCACAACACATTGCGTTTTTAAAGGATTTTTTCAGAGCCTACAAAGACTTTACAGATGTTCAGCTTGATACCATTGAAATTCTGCTTATGAAACTATATGCAAGATTCGGCATTACAGACTCAACGGATTACAGCGCAAAGAAACCGTCAGACTTTCCTGTAATGAGTGACTTTTACGACTTATGCGAAGAAGAATATATGACCTATGACCGCAAGAGAAAATACCTCTACACAGAAGAAGTTTTGCAGGAGGTTTGTTTGGGTATTCACAGTATGTGTGTAGGTTCCGAAAGCAAGTACTTTAACGGCCATACGAACATCACAGATGACAGCTTATTGTGTTTTGGAGTAAAGGGATTACTCGACACAAACAAAAGACTAAAAGACGCTATGCTTTTTAATATCCTCTCATATATGAGTAACAAGCTCCTTGGAGAGGGAAACACAGTTGCATCAATAGATGAAATGTATCTTTTTCTTTCAAACCCAATAGCCATTGAGTATATACGAAACGCAATGAAGCGTGTGCGTAAAAAGGATTCAGCGGTGATTTTAGCAAGTCAGAACATTGATGATTTTCTGATTCCGAGTATTAAGGAGTTCACAAAACCGCTTTTCTCAATTCCAACTCATCACTTTCTGTTCTACCCGGGCAACATCAATCCAAAGGACTTTGAAGATGCTTTAATGATTGAGCCAAACGAATACGACTTAATCAAGTTTGCAGAAAGAGGCACTTGCCTGTATAGATGCGGTAATGAAAGGTATTTGTTACTTGTTCAGGCACCGGAATACAAAGCAGAGATTTTCGGTAGTGCTGGGGGTAGATAGAATTTAATTATAGACAATCTTATTTTCATATGGTATTATGATTGATAGAATTAAATTTTAAAAGTACCATTGCTTATATTTGACTGTTTATTTTTTAACGGATAAATGCAAGTCTAAAGCGAATGATCTTAAATAATGTTTGCATGGATTTTGTTTGATTTTTATGATTCTGCGTGAAATCGTGTTAGTTTTTAGGTGAAAGCAAAGGAACTTTTGATAGGTCTTTTAATTTCAACGCAAACTGTTGTATCAAGTGAAAGATTTATTAATGAATAATATGATTTCAGAATTTGGGGTGAATATATGTCAATAATAACAGGAATAATCAATGTATTAACTACATCGCCAGTAAAAGAAATTTTGGTAAATATTGTTGCAGGTGCAAGTCTGGATGGAATAAAAAAAATAGTATCTAATTTTCAAAAGGACAGTGTTGAAGGTCAGATTTGGTGTTTATTATCAGATACTATGGCTCAATTTTATGAGCAAATTTTTTGTAAATTTGAAAAACAATTGGAATATGATGAAGTAATTGTTGTAAAAAGTTTTTTGGAACAGTTTGCATATTACAAAGATTCTATTAACGAAAATCATCTTAGATGTATTGTTGAACAAACAATATACGGTAATATGGACATATTAACAGATAGAGAATATCAGCTTTGGGTTTCTATATTTGCAGATAATTGCTCAAAATACCCCAATATATATGAAATGTACAAAATTCAGAAAGATATTATAGACAACACTTTTACGGAAAGAAATTTGATGATCCAAAGAGTTGTGTCAAAACTTGATATATTTGTAGGAAATGAGAATCATACGGCGAGATTGTTTCAATCAGTCATTGAGAATTTATATCGTTTGTTTAATTTCTCATGGAAGAATGAGATTCTAGATTGGATATCTCAACTACCCTATAATCGTTTTAATCAAGATAAGATTACAGAAAAATTAAATTTTATAGAGGCAAATGAAGATTGTGAGTTAGTCTTGTCTGCACTCCAAAGTCTGTTCAATTTACATGATTTAGAAAAGTCTCAATATAAACGAGTTAAAAGGCTTAATAATTTTTTTCTCAACCCACATTTTAACAAGGTGTTTATTGTTACAGGAACAGCTGGTGCTGGAAAATCCTTTTTCATAAAAGAATATATTGTGTCTGTCGTTTCTGCGATTGAAGAAAATGATATATCAGTATTACCTTGTATAGTAGATATTTCAAAAATAAATCGTTTTGTAAATTTTGAAGATTTTGTTATCGCTGAATTAAGTTCATTTACAGGAAAAGCACTTTCTTCCATTGATGAAGCAAATGTGTTTTTTAGAGATTTACCGGCTAAAGTATGCTTTATTATTGATGACCTAAATTCACAGATTTTAAAGGAAAAAGACTGGGATAAACTAATTCGCGGAATAAAAAAGTTTTCAAAATTTGAACAATTTAGATGGATACTATCCATAGATGAGTATGAATACTATTATCTTGAATGTGACAATTCTTTTTTGAATAAATATTGTATTACGCAAACAGATATAACACAGAAAGAGAATCAAGAGCCTACAATATTTTGTAATGCATTTAGTATTGATCAATATAATAAGGTTCAAAACATTGTAAAATGGATTTTAAAGTCACAGTATGGAATTGCTGAACAACTATTTTCATTGGATGTTATTCCGGGTATTACTACGCCAAAGGAAGCGCATTACTTTGGAGAAGCAGTTCCAAAAGGCGAAGTAATTGGAATGCCATCAACATATTATGATTACATTATTAAAATAGTGAGGTGGAAAAATACCGCGTTAATGTCTCAAAAACCTGATGGTATTGAGAATGATTTACGAAAGATAATTGATTTCATCATTAGAAATCATATATGCGAATTGGACGGACTAGATTTGAGTACAATTGATTTGATGCCATTTAGAAAAGTACAATTAGTAAATCCTTTGTTTATCAAGAGTACCAGTATGTTTGATTTAGATCAGGGTGCTATGAAAACATCTTATAAGATAAATGTTTTTCCGTTCTGGGCTGCAAAGATGACTAAAATGGTTGATATAAGAGATTTAGAAAAAGTTGGTGATTTAGTATCATTTCCAAAAGAATTAACAGAATGGTTAATACCATGTGTGATCTTTTTCAACTTCGAGAGTTACACAAAAAAAGGCAATGAAATATTTGAATTTTTTAGTGTGTTAAATGAACAACATATATTGGATTATGCATTGTTTTGTGCAAATAAAACTTCTATTGTTTTTTCAAAGAAGTTGTTTGAATATCTTGTGGAAAATTTGACGTGTTATATCCAAGGACCTAAAGATTGTTACTCTGTTTTGTATTTTGTGTTTTATAGTAAACTTAAAATGGCAGAAAAGTTACGACTTCTAAATACAATGGCAGAATATATTCCCAAATTTGGTTTTGAAAAATTGTATGAACGAATCTTTTGTTCAATAATTAATAATTCTATGAGAGAAAAGAATTTAAAGAAAAATGTTCTAGAAGTTGCCCTGTGTCGAGTAGATACAGTAAACTATATTAACGGCTCAAACGCTGGTGCAAAATACTTCGGTTTGGCAGTGAACCAAGGAAAAGAAATTGAAATGATAGTCCAAGATATTATAGAATATATCGAATCTCATCCAAAGTTGTTGTCCACGATAAGTATTAAAGAAGGGCATAATGAAAGTTTTATGGATTTTTTTCTACGCAGATGTTTTGAAAAGTATTTGTTTATTACATATGATTCCGTTTTACACATATACCAGCGATTAGAATGTTTTTTTGTATTAGAAGAACCATTAGGGATTTATGTGAAACGTAATTTAACATGTGCAGCTGGAAACATATTTGTTTACTCGAAGGATGAAAAATATAGAAATAACTATATTCTTCTGACTAAATCATTTGTAGAAAAGGATGATTTATATCATCGATTAACAGCTCTATTCTTGATTGCAAATAGCATATGCGAAAAAAAGACAAAACTAAATGATGAATTAAAATCAATTCTTTTAGAGCTATCTTATGATAAAGAAATCAATATTAGATATGGCACAAAAATTAAGGAACTCTTAAAGGAGGAATAATATGGAATTAGTTTGCGATAAACAATGTTTTTGTGCCTTTGAAAATACAGACAGAACATTAATTGATGATAACGGATTTATTCCAATTTGCAAAGTAGTTTTACAAATAAATACAGGTATCAAAATCCGATTGAATTTTGGAGGTGATACATATGAGTGTCACGATAGGTGCAGTAATGAAATGTCTTTACTTCTCGTTCAGACTCCATAGCATAAGGCGAAAATTTTCGGTAGTATCGGGGACAGATAATGTGCAAGGTATATTAGTTGTGATATAATCATTCATAGACATATATCTTAAAAATACTTTGTTAAGGAGCAAAAATGGATTGGATAGACGAGTTTATAGAACTTTTTATGTCACAAAAAACAGGAAGTGTGGAGAAAGCACTTTTATATAAACAACAATACATTCCTCAAAAACTATATCGTTATCGAAGTGCTGAAAAAATTGAGCGTTTAAAGGATGAAATTGTCAATGGAAGAATTTTTATGTCATCTCCATTAAACATGAATGATCCTTTTGACTCCTGCTCGTTGTTAGAAAATAATAAACCAACGGTATATGTACATGATAAAGAAATTTATAAAGAGAGATTTAAAGAAATCCTTGATAAGAATACTTTTAATAAAATCTTTAAAGATGATAATTGGTTTGAAAAACTTACAGAGTCGGTTGCTTCGAAATATGTTTCACTTGAAGAAATTGATGAAGCTAAGGAAAAAGCATTGAAAACATTAATGCAAGGAATTGAGGATATTAACTCTGAGATAAATGAAACAATAAATCGAACATATCGTTTTGCATGTTTTACTCAAAGCAAAACTAATTTACCAATGTGGAATCATTATGCTAATGGTCATAAAGGTGTATGTTTAGAATATGACACTACAGAAATTAATAACATAATAAACATTAATGTACTTTTCCCAGTAAAGTATGTAGATAAGCTTCCTGACGGAATTTCACTCATGAAAGCTCAAGATGAGTTGCGTATGGAATACTTTCTTATGCATAAATTAAGAGATTGGAGTTATGAGAATGAATGGCGTTTGATTTATAATATTGGTTTTTGGTATAAAGATCCAAGTGAAGTTTCATACGAGATTTTGAAAAAAGGTGCATCGATATATTTTGCATTGCCGTCAAAAGTATATTTAGGTGCTAAAATATCTGATTTTGATGAAGAACAGATAAGAAAATGGTGTAGTGAGCATAGAATACCTGTACAGAAAATGAAGTGTACAGAGTATGGTTTGAAAGCTACATAATAGATTAATAACAAAGAGCTAACTGAAAATCAGTTGGCTTTTTCTATTTTTGGAGGTGATACAATGTCTGCCACAATAGGTGCGGCACTAAAGAAAATAGCAGTTGCTCTGCTTACAAACCCAAAAGTTATAAAAACAATATTCGGTATAGTAATCGGCATAATCATAATTGTGGTTATGCCGATTATTGCTGTTATTTCAATTTTCAACGGTAGTATGAATATTGACACGGACAAGTTAAGTCAATCCATACAGGAAAATATATCTGCCGAGCAGATGGAAAACTTTCAGCTAATCAACGACACAATGACCGAGGTTGAAAAACAGCTTGATAAAAAGAAACTGTCTGATTGCAAAACGCAGGCAGAGGTGATATATCTGTTTTCTCTGTCTGATAAATCAAAGGAAAAGAATTTTGTAAAGAACTTTGTTTCCTGCTTCAAAAAGAATCAGTCTGACGAAGATTTGATTAAAGCCGTCAATGCAAAGTTTGGTACAGAGATTGAATATGCAGAGTTTCAGAAGATGATGCAGTCAATCAAGGGGGCGAAAATCAGTACGGCAGGTTTTACTGATAAGACCACAAAGAATAATCTTGACCTTGTTAAGTGGTGCGAGAACGCATACAAAAACGGTTGGGGTTATGTCTATGGTGGTTACGGTCAGATATGTACAGAGCAGTATCTCGACCAGCAGGCGAGCCTGTTCCCCGGCAATAACGAGGCAGGTGGAGAGATGAGAACTGTCGGTGAAAAATGGCTAGGCAAACGAGTTGTTGATTGCATAGGACTGATTAAGTCATACGCTTGGTACAATGCCGACAGCGGAGAAATCGTTGCAGGCTCAAACGGCTTTACTGACTGCGGAGCAAACTCCATTTGGAATAATGTGAAAGAAGGCGGTGCAATCTCAACTATGCCCGATATACCCGGACTTGCAGTCTGGATGGACGGTCACATAGGTGTGTATGTCGGTAACGGCGAAGTTATTGAGGCACAAGGCACAGCCTACGGAGTTGTAAAAACACAGCTTAAAAATCGTGGCTGGACTAAGTGGATGAAGATACCAAATATCAAATATGTGGAGGTAAAATCAAAATGAAGAAAACAAGCGTAAACATAATGTACGATGATGAAAAGCTCAATGCAGTCAAGCTGTATATGTCACAGCGTGATTTAGATTTCAAAGAAGAACTTGAAAAATCGGTTGATACTTTGTACTCAAAATATGTTCCTGCAAATGTCAGGGAATTTATTGATATGAAGTCATTGCAGGCAAAACCACCCAAACCTAAAAAGCCAAAGCCACAGGAAGAAAATACCGAGGTGGTAACTTGAAAACTCAAAACTTTGGTGTAGAAATTGAAATGACCGGCATCACTCGCAGTACTGCGGCGAAAGTGATAGCCGGTTATTTTAATACCACAGCAACTCATATCGGAGGTTGCTATGATTCATATTCTGTCCGTGATAATGATAACAGACAATGGAAGATTATGCGTGATGCGAGCCTTAGATGTACCAACCGTTCAGGTGAACAGGCAAGTGCTTTGTACTCTGTTGAATTCGTCACACCCATTTGTAATTACAATGATATTGAAACTATACAGGAGTTAGTCAGAAAACTTCGTGGTGCAGGAGCAAGAGTTAATTCAAGTTGCGGTATGCATTGCCACATAGACGCATCAACACACACCCCGAAAACACTTCGCAATATAGTTAATATTATGGCATCAAAAGAGGACTTGCTCTATAAGTCACTTAAAGTGAATGTTAGCCGTGAGCATTACTGTCAGAAGATGGATACAAGATTTCTTGATGAAATCAATAACCGACCTCCTCTTTCAATGGAACAACTAAAATCAATGTGGTATGACGGAGGTGACTACAGTTACAGACACTATGATGACAGCCGTTATCACGGATTGAATTTGCACAGCGTGTTCAGTAAGGGTACTATTGAATTTCGCCTGTTCAATTCAACACTACACGCAGGAGAAGTGAAAAGTGCAATTCAGCTTTGCCTTGCAATAAGTCATCAGGCTTTAATTCAAAAGTCTGCACGACATACAAAAACAGTATCGGATAACGAAAAATATACTTTCCGTACTTGGTTGTTGAGGTTAGGACTTATCGGTGACGAGTTTAAAACCGCCCGTCATCATCTCCTGAAAAATCTTGACGGCAATATTGCGTGGAAAGATCCTGCACAGGCTGAAAAGCAAAAGGAAAGACTTGCACAGAAAAGACTTGAGGTCTTGCAGAACAGTACAAATGAAAATATAAATTCAGAACCCGAAGTTGAAACTGCTGAACAGCAGGAAGAAACTTCGGGTTTAGTTATGAGAATGTAAGGAGGAAGAATTATGAGTAAGTTATATGTTGCCTATGGAAGCAACTTGAATTTAAAGCAGATGGCATATCGTTGTCCAACTGCAACTCTTGTAGGAACAGGAGTGATAGAAAATTATCAATTGCAGTTTAAAGGTATGCCGACCGGAGCATATGCCACTATCGCACATTGCAAAGGAAAGTCCGTTCCCGTTGCTGTATGGGATATAAAACCTATTGATGAAATGCGACTTGACCGATATGAGGGTTATCCCTCGCACTATTTCAAACAGGATGTTTCTGTCAAGATGAACAACGGAGAAGAACTGTCTGCTATGGTTTACATTATGGACTTAAAGCAAAAATTTGGATTGCCCGGTAGTAATTACTATTACACAGTTCTTCAGGGCTACCATGATTGCAATCTTGATGACAGTGTGTTTAAAGATGCAGTGAAGAACAGCGCAGATAGATTTATGGAAGAACAAAACAGTGAGCCGAATTTATTTGATGATGAAGATTTCAGCATGGGAGGTATGAAATTGTGAATGAGAGAAAGAAACTGAAAAAGCAACTTAGAGATAAATATATTTTTAGAAGGTATTTATCAACGCAAGAAGTCAGAAAGATACTTTCCGAAAATCCAAAGGACAAGCATGAAAAGTTATTTGCATCTCTCACAGTAGGTTGTGTAAAAATCAATGCAATAATATTTCCCACACCTGACTGTATGACGATAGGATATGACATTCTTGTAAAGGACACTCCCGACAGCAAAGGATGGATATGCTATGACACATTAAATGATGATGTGAAATACAATTCTCTGAATCTGGAACAGGAAATGTTCAATATACTAAGTCGTGAAGTTAAAGAGTACAAACTCTCATATATCGACTGCAATTTTGAAGTCGTAAAAGGCAAGGTTATGAATAAGGAATAATCGGCGAAACTTTCGCCACATTTGCCACGTGTCGGCTTTTAAACAAGAAGTCGGGAAAGTATCCGAAATCGCATAAAAGCCAAAATCAGGCGGTTTGTGGCAAGGTGTGAAAAATCGAAGTTACGGCAAATTGGGCAGTTTTTCGAGGGTAGGTATTTAAGCAGGAGAAAGACACGGGGTTGCAGTTGCTCCCTCGTGTCGGTTCACAGCAGACGGCAACGCCGACTGCCATGCGGTTTTTCGCACTTTTAGGTCTCATAATTTCATAGGAGTTAATTTTAAGCATTGGGGTCATATATGTGGATTGTTCTGCCCGATTTGCCGAATAAACAGCCATAATTGTAGGAGTTACAACTATGGGTTGTGACTTTAAAGGAGGTTTTGTACTTGAATGAAAAGGATAATAGAAAAGAAGTTAAAAGAAAATTTGCACTTTGGATAAAAGAATCAACACTTGATATGGTTGAAAATATTTACAAGGAGGATAACTGTGGTAGTAGAAGTGAATTTATAGAAAAAGCAATCATTTTTTATATAGGTTACCTTTCTTCTAATGACAATAGTCAGTATCTTCCAAACATTCTTACATCAACTTTAAAATCAATTGTTGCCGAGAGCGACAATCGAATGAACAGAATGATTTTCAAACTTGCTGTTGAGCTTGCGATGACAATGAATGTTGTTGCCGCTACGCAGAATATTGATAAGGAATTGCTTAATAAACTTCGTGGTGAATGTGTAAAGGAAGTCAAAAGATTAAACGGTTCTTTTTCTTTAGACGATGCTTACAATTGGCAGAAAGGATAAATTATAATGCCAAGACTGGTTACCAAATTCAAATATCTCAAGTATCTCAAGCCAAATCGAAAAGTAAGTGCAGGCGGTTATGCAAAGTATATTGCTACTCGTGATGGCGTTGACAAGATAGACGATACGCAAAAGTTTGCTCCTGCAACGACTAAGCAGAAGAATCTAATTGAAAAAATCATAAAAGATTTTCCAGACTGCAAGGAAATGTTTGAGTATGCGGACTACCTTGAAAAGCTGAATATGGGTACGGCATCCGATTTTATTTCCCGTGCGATTGAGGATAATGCTTATGAAATTGAGGGCAGAAAATCATATGCAAAATATATTGCTACCCGTCCCCGTGCCGAAAGATTTGGCTCTCATGGTCTGTTCACAGATGATGGCGTACAGGTTCAGTTGTCAAAGGTATCTGAAGAACTTAACAATCACAAAGGGAATATTTGGACTGCAATTATTTCAATTCGCAGAGAAGATGCTGAACGGCTTGGCTTTAACACGGGTACTCGATGGAGAGATATGCTACGAACACAGACAGCAACTCTTGCTGAAAACTTGAAAATACCTACACAAAATCTTCATTGGTATGCTGCATTTCATAATGAATCACATCATCCACATGTTCATTTGATTGCATATTCAACTGTTGAAAATGAAGGTTATCTTACTCAAAAGGGAGTTGAAAATCTGCGTTCCTCTTTTGCGAAGGATATATTTCAACAGGACTTATTATGCGTATACGAAAAGCAAACAGAACACAGGGATAAGCTACGAGCAGAGGCGAGGTATGTTGTTGATGATTTGGTTTCTAAAATCAATTCTGAAATCCATATCAACTCATCTATTCAGCAAAAGCTGTTGGAACTTGCCCACAGGCTTTCAAAGACAAGTGGCAAAAAAGTTTACGGTTATCTAAAGCCTGATGTAAAGGCACTTGTGGATTTTATTGTTGAAGAACTTGCAAGTGATGATAGGATAGCAAAACTGTATGATTTATGGTATGAGCAAAAGGAAAACACAATCAAAACCTACACAGATGAAGTGCCGGACAGAATACCTCTTGCTCAAAACAAAGAATTCAAATCTATTAAGAATGCAATAATCAAGGAAGCATTGAAATTAAAACTCGCCGAAGACGAGGTTGAAGAAATCGAGAATGCAGACGAAGAACCTGTTACAAGTCCCTTTAAATATGAAGAAAACACCTCTGTCAAATCAGTCTTTGATTCAGGCAGAGGTGTTTTGTATCCTCATTATTCAATTAAAACAAACCGAAACAGCGTTGCAGTTTCTTCATTAAATCTCCTGCGTTACCTCTGCAATATGATTCAAAATCAACTGAGATTTGAAGAAAAGCAGAAAGCACAAAGAACAGATAAAAAATTACAGCAGAAGATTAATGATAAGAAGCAGGCACAGGGTTTGAAAATGTAAATGGCGGAGACTGGGGGAGTCGAACCCCCAGGCGTGTTACCTTATTTCAATGTGTGGCTGAGATACTGGACATAGTAGCTGTTACAATCTCCACAACCGCCTGTAATATCCGCCAGCATACATGTCACTATTAATTTCATAATATTCTCTCCAGACAATGTAAATTTGAAATCTAAATTGCTCTTGATTTTAAAAGAAATTGAAACAGAAAAGCCAGAAATCAAAATTGCAACCACACTCATTAAGGACTATTCTATAATATTATTATAGCAAAAAATTGTTTTATTTCAAGCGTAAAAATTAAATATTTCTCCGCCAAGGGGCAACTATACCCAAACAAAGACAGGTGCCACCTGTCATGGTGATAGGAGAAGAACTTACCCAAGTTAAGATATTACAGCAGAAAAGAAAAATATATTAAAACTAAGGAAGTGATAACAATATCAACATACATTCATTTTACAAAAGAACAACGAGAACAGGCAAGGCGAACAGACCTTGCCTCTTTTCTTGTAAGCCAAGGTGAAAAAGTTAAGCGTTCCGGTTCGGAGTATGAGTGGCTTGACGGTTCACAAAAGGTAACAATCAGAGGTCATCTCTGGTATCATCAGTACGAACAGAAAGGCGGAGATGCAATAGATTTTGTCCGCAGATTTTACAACAAGGACTATGCCGAAACGGTGGAAATGCTTTTGAATGGTAGTGGCGGTCAGATAATAACTTCACCGCCCATAGAAATAAGGTACAAAAACTTTGAACTGCCGCAGAAGAATGACAGAATGAGCAGACTTTTTTCTTATCTGCTGTTGACTCGTGGCATTGATAAAGATGTGCTTTATGAATTTGTGCGTAGAAAGATGATTTATGAATCTGCCGACTACCATAGTGCTTTGTTCGTAGGCTACGATACAAACGGTAAACCTCGCCACGCACATAAGAGGGGAACGGTAACAAGCAATCCGTACAAAGGAAATGTTGCAGGCAGTCAGCCTGAGTTTAGTTTTCATTGGCATGGAAAAAGCGACAGATTTTATTTGTTTGAAGCACCGATAGATATGCTGTCATTCATAAGTATGCATAAGGAAAATTGGAAAAGTCACAGCTATGGGGCATCCTGTTCAGTTTCGAACAGGGTGCTTTTTCAATGCCTGAAAGACAACCCCAACATCAAAAATGTGTATCTATGTTTCGATAACGACCAAGCCGGACAGTTAGCAAACAAAAGAATTGCAGAAAAATTAAACAAAATGAACATACAAAATGAAATCCTCATTCCAATTCATAAGGACTGGAATGAGGATTTAACTTTATCAGAGAAAGGAGATGAACAATTATGCCGTCAGGAATTATAACTTTGATTATCGCAACAGGCACAATGTTTGCTATGTTAATAATCATTTCAACTGTGGGTAATTACTATTCGCTGAATCGTATAAAGGATAAAACTGTTGGACAAGGACAGCACGGCACAGCTCGGTGGGCGACCAAAAAAGAGATACGAAACACCTACAAGCAAGTTGATTTTCAGCCGACTGAATGGAGAACAAATCCCGACAGCCGACCTACGGAACAAGGTATAGTTGTAGGTTGTAAGAGCCATAGAGGTGGTACAACAGCACTTGTCGATACCGGAGATGTTCACGCACTTATGATTGGTGCGGCAGGTGTGGGTAAAACTGCCTACTGGCTGTATCCCTGCATTGAGTATGCCTGTGCAACAGGTATGTCATTCTTATCAACGGACACTAAAGGTGATGTAGTTCGCAATTACGGAACGATTGCAGAAAAGTATTACGGTTACAATGTTTCGGTTATAGATTTGCGTAATCCCACACGCTCACACGGAAACAACCTTCTGCACCTTGTGAATAAATATTTTGATTTATACAAGGAAAATCCCGACTGCCTTTCCTACAAGGCAAAAGCCGAAAAGTACGCAAAAATCATATCAAAGACGATTATCTCAAACGGAATGGACGGTGCATCTTTCGGTGAAAACTCATATTTCTATGATTCTGCCGAAGGATTGCTGACTGCAACAATTCTTTTAGTTGCAGAGTTTTGCAAGCCTGAAGAAAGGCACATTGTTTCAGTTTATAAAATCATTCAGGAATTGCTTGCTCCGTCAGGACAGAAAGGAAAAAATCAGTTTCAACAGCTTATGGATTTACTCCCTGAAAATCACAAGGCTAAATGGTTTGCCGGTGCGGCTCTTAACACATCAGAGCAGAGTATGGCATCTGTTATGAGTACGGCACTTTCAAGGCTTAATGCTTTTCTTGACAGCGAGTTAGAGCAGATTTTGTGTTTTGATACAGAAATTGATGCGGAGAGATTTTGCAAGGAGAAAAGTGCAATTTTCATTGTTATGCCGGAGGAAAATCCCAATACATTCTTTATGGTGTCGCTAATTATCCAACAGCTTTACAGGAAAATACTTGCAGTTGCTGATGAAAACGGAGGTAAACTTAAAAACCGTTGTGTTTTCTTTTGCGATGAATTCGGAACTCTGCCTAAGATTGAATCGGCAGAAATGATGTTCTCTGCTTCTCGTTCAAGACGATTGCAGATAGTGCCAATCATTCAATCCTTTGCACAGCTTGAGCAGAACTACGGTAAAGAGGGTGCAGATGTCATAATCGACAACACACAGCTAACAATCTTCGGTGGCTTTGCTCCCAACAGCACAAGTGCTGAAGTGTTGTCAAAGTCACTTGGCAGTAGAACTGTAATGAGTGGTTCTGTAAGTAAAAGTAAGAACGACCCGTCGCAGTCTTTGCAGATGATAGAACGACCGTTGATGACACCTGACGAATTAAAGTCGCTCCCAAAAGGTACATTTGTTGTTATGAAAACAGGCTTTTACCCGATGAGGGTTAAGTTAAAACTGTTCTTTAAGTGGGGAATTGAATTTGAAGAACAATATCAGGTAGCAGAAAACGGCAACCGAAATGTCCAGTATGCAAACCGAGTTGAAATAATAAACGGTATTATTGAAAGTTATCCCCCTGAACTAACTGAAAAGCCTGTACCTGAAACAGATGAAGTTGATAATCCACAGACCGGAAATATCCGTACAGAACCTAACGAAAATGATGACGAGTCAAAAGGCGCAGATAAAAAGACAGTTCTAAAAACGGAGGCGAAATACAATGAGCAACCTTGATTATCTCTACAAAATTGACTTACCACACAGAGCATTTACCGTATATCGCTACCTCCTTGACCGAGCCAACAAAGACGGCGAATGTTGGCCTTCAGTAAATAAAATAGCAGGCGACATAAAGCTGTCGCCTGCCACAGTTAGAAGAGCTATTAAAGATTTAAAAAAAGTTGGACTAATCGAAACCAAGCAGAGATACCGTGAACATGGGGGTAAAAGTAGCTTGCTATATAAAATGTTTAATAGGCAAAAATAATAACAATAAATCCAACTGCAAAACTTTTATATTTGCAATTTCTTTCCGATTCTTAATTCCATCAATTAGATCTCATCTTGTTGATATCAGTATTATTAGGTATTGGAATTTCTCATTATATAATGCATTTCATTAGTCAAGGAATTATATGATTCGATTACTGCGTTATCTCCGAATTTCAAACACAATGTTTGAGGTAAAGGTCATATCATCCTCATTGAATTTCATATTTATTTCACCGTCATATTTTTTAACTACTCTTTTAATGCTTTTCAATCCCGTTCCATGTATTGCGTCAGATTTTTTTGATGATGCTATGCGGTTGTTCTTGACGGCTACAATATTCTTGACCGAGTTTTTAAGCTGCATTGACAGATATTTATTTTTGCGGACGAAAGCCGAAAAATCTATAAATCCGTTCTCTGTATTTTGTGCCGCTTCAACTGCGTTTTCAAGCAGATTGTCAAGCAGAGCAGTTATGTCGGGTTCACTCATAAAGCCAAAATCAGCACTTCTGATGTCAATATTCATCTTCACCCCGAACTTGTCACAGAAGGATTTGTACCTGTTGACGATTGAATTGGCCATAGGATTGTTGCAGTAATCAACAGATTTATTTATGCTGAAGTCTTCAATAAAATCGTCTATGTACTCTGTAACAGCCTTGTCTTTGGCGATGCTCTTAATGGCGTTTAAATGCCGTTTTATGTCGTGCATAACAATTTTTGAGTTTTCATTTTGCTCATTGAGTAAATCGTAATACTCAGCTGCAGATTTTAGTTTCTGCTTTTCATATTCCAATTCCATATTGCGGCTCTGAGTTTTCAGAGTGAATTCATAAACCCAGAACACCGCTATGTTTGAAAAAAGCAACACCACTATGCCGATTAAAAGCAAGGTTAAAAAGACTTGTCCTAATTCATATTCTGCAAGTGAATATAATATTGCATATATAATCAGAGTACTTGATATTGGCAGAAGAAACAGCATAAGCGACGTAGCAGGACTTTCCTTACGACGCTCATTTGATGATACCTTAGACAGTATATACATTGAAGAAAAATAAAGCAGTTTGCTGATGGTTGATTGAAAAATAAGGTTTACCGAATTATCAAGACAGGCGAGTAGTTCAGTCCCGAGTATGGCAGCTGAAAATAACATAACAACAAATTCTGTAGTAACATTAAATACTAAAAGTATACTGCAATGGAATATTGCGGACTTTATTTTTGCCTTGTAGCAAAGACGAAGCAAAAAGAAATTGCAGACAAAAAATGCGAGCATATTTACAACGGTTATATTAAACAGCCTTGCAAAGTACAGAATTGTATAAGCTGTCGGTAATGAGATTATCAGAAACTTTTTACTTGCCTTTCTTTCAAATTTGTTTTCAAAATAAAATAGTGATATCAGAATTTCTGCAAGAAAAATAAGTGCATAGCAAATTGTATATACCATTTTTATACCCCTATGTATGCAAAATATGCCTTTTTAAAGTTTGAATAGTTCCTTTGAGATATAGGTAGAGTTTCAGTTTTTAAATCTACTTTAATATTAAGCTGAGTCTTATTAAAATCCGAGACATACCTCAGATTAACAAGATAGCTGTAATGCGGTTGTGCAAAATAATCGTAATCCTTTAGTTTTTCTTTCCAATAACTTAATTTTTTATTTGTATAATAATTCTTCTGCCGTGTTATAATAACAGCCTTTCTTTCTTCAATAGTTATATATACTATATCGCTTGTGAAAACAGAATAATACTCGTCATAGTATTCAAGAGTTATTATTTGAGTATTGGAATGATAATAGTTAATAGCCGTATTTAATGCTCTGAAAAAACGGTCATTGTCAATAGGCTTTGACAGATAGCGAAACACATCCAAATCCATTGCGTCGTCAAGATAAGACTCGTGGGAAGTAATTATGAAAATAATTATATTGGGATTAAAAGCTTTTAAATGAGCCGCCAAAGTAAGCCCGTTTACCTGCGGCATTTCAATGTCGATAAACGCCATATCATAACTGGCATCGCTTTTCATAGGAGCGACGCCGTTGTAAAACACATCAATATCAAAATATATTTTATGCTTATCCGTAAATTCAGTCAGCTTGCTTTGTATTTCATCGGCAATATATTTGTCGTCGTCACAAATCAATACTTTCAAAAGGAAAACCTCCCGTGAATTATGACATAATTATAACATATATTGCAAAAAATGTCATTGTTTTAGGTATAAATTTTTTATTTTTGACGAAATAATTAGAAAAATACATCACTTTGAATGAAATTGATATCATTTTTGCAAAAATTATGTTTTTATTTTTAATATGTGTTAAAATTCCAACAAAAGGAGGAAATAATACTATGAAGACAATTAAAACCATTATCTGCAAAATTTCACCTGCAATTATTGCTTGTTTTACATTAGCACTTTCAATAAATGCTAATACGTCCACTTGCTTTGTAATGTATCAGCCTAAGGCTCCAACAAAACTTGATGCATTTAAAAAGATAAAGTAATGGAAAAGTTTAGTTCGAAACTCATAGAGTTTTTTGTATCAAACGACCTTATAAAAAACGAAGATAAAGAACTTTACGAATATGCTGTTAATATTATTTTATCATCATTAATACATATTGCAACTGTTATGATAATAGGTTTATGTTTCAATTTATTTATTGAAAGTTTAGTTTTCTATTTTTCTTTTATAGCTATCCGTAAGTTTGCAGGCGGCTATCACGCTAAAACGCCGGTCAGGTGTTATGCGTTTTCTGTTATTTCAAGCATAATAATGTTGTGCTTAATTAAATATGCAAATAGTGTTGGTAATATATTTACTTATTTACTCATAATATTTGAATTGCTTTGTGTGGTGTTGATAATATTAATGTCCCCTCTTGACACAGAAAACAATCCATTGAATAGTTACGAGAAAAAGTGGTACAAAACATTAGCTGTTTTAATTTCAGTCTGTATATTTATCATATCATTATTTTGTGTTTTAACAGAACTCAGAAACATAGGGTACTCTTTGATATGCGGAGTTATAATGAGCACCTTGGTGTTATTAATGAGAAAAGTCCAAATTACAAATTAAACTAGGATTAAACTAAGCATTTATGATTTCAGGTTACTGTAGACAAACTCAACAAATATAAATGAAGAACATAAATACAAAAGAAATTATTTATTGTATTCTCAGGAAGGAGGAGTTTCCGATGTTTTAATAATTTGCGAAAAATTATAAATATATTAAAAAGAAAGAGGCTTTACAATGAAAAAGAAAATGTTCTTATTAGGATTTTGTATACTAATGGTTTCAACGATAGTATTAGGTTGTTTTAGTGCATCAGCTGCAACCACAACAAGTTCGGGATCGTACATACTTAGTAAGTCCGATCAGACTGAGAAAAAGCATACAAAATCGCTTTCGGTTTCTGGTGGAGGTAGTGCAACAGTCACCGCACAACATTGGAAAGGCAGTACTTTCCCTACATATTCTGATACCGCTTATTCCAAAATTAATAGCAGCAGCGGTTTAAAATCAACAAATGTCAAAGTTTATATTTATAAAACAAACGGTGACTTGGCCGCAAGCGGTTCTTCTTCAAATTATGTAAACAAAGAGGCAGGCTACGGTACTACTGTTGGTAGCACTAAACACATTTTCACGTTGAGCAATAACAGAAATACATTAATATACAATGTTGTGGGAACTCAATCATAAGTAGATATTCAAGTTGAGGTTGTCCTTATACTATAAGGGCACCCTTTTGAGGATAAAGCTAATGTTAAATTTATCAATTAAAATCTTTTGGCATTTTTTAAAAAATAATAAGTTATTGGTTGGATTTCTTTGCTTAATACAGATAATATCTATATTTGCATCTCTTTTTGTGTTTTCGTATTTTGCAAGCTATACAAATGCAAATAAAAAATATGATAATTCTAAGACCTATACTGTATCGTTTAATGGTGCATTCATCGATGATAATATGATGCTAAAAGAGATAGAGCATTTTAATAATAAGTGTGATTTAGAATTAAATGCAGTCTCCATAAAAGCTAATATTGATGATACAAGAATAATGTTTGACTATCTTTACTATCCCAATCACATTAAGCATGGTAGATATTTCAACCAAGACGAATTTGTGACAAACAAACATGTAATAATATCAGGTGATGAAGGTGTGATAGAAGAGGATAAAATATCAATATGTAATGATAAATATACTGTAATTGGTACATATTCAGTTGGCGGTTATAATATATTACCTATATCGTCTATAAATGATGTGAAGCATAATAATGAATCTGTATCAATTGTTTTAGATAAATATCCTGATGACGATGAAAATAATAAAATTATTTCTCAATTGACGGAATGCTTTGAAAATGCAGAAATAATCTATCCGGAAAGAATAAAAAATATTGACAGCTTATGGAATGATTCTACTACTATTATATATATAGGAATATTTTTGTTATCAATGATAAATGTAGCATTTGTCTATTTATATATATTAGAAAAGAATAACAAAATTATTTATATTTATAGATTGAACGGTGCGACAAAAACAACTTGCATTTTTCTCTTAGCTAATGTAATTTTCATTATTGCTTTAATATCATTTGTATGTGGATGTATTTTTTCAAGATGTGTCTTGCCAAGCATAATTGAATATGTACAATATGAGGATTTTACATACAGCTTAGGAATATATGATTACATTAGTATGATTATAGTGTACTTTATAGTTATTATTATTACTAGTGCTCCTGTAATTTCAAAATATGTAAAAAATATATCTATTTCCGAAAAAAGATTGGGGTGACAAAATAATGAAGTTAATTAAATTTTCATACCATCTTTTCTGTAAGAATATATTAATGAGCATAATTATAATAATACAATTAGTTGCTTCCACTTTATTATTAAGCGATATTTTAGTTACTGCAAATAGTTACTTCGTTACAGTTGATGAGTACATTAGCAGTGGACTTTCAAATATAAACGGAATAATAGTTGATAATGGCGGTAATTCTGTTCCGGAAAGATTATTAAATAAATTACCTGAAAATTCAATAGATTATTGTGAATTGGGTGGTGTAGCTTACTTAGGAGAATATACCCTTTATGGATATAGCGATGAATTTGTAAATGATTATACTCCCGAATTATTAGAAGGAACATGGCTAAACGAGTGTACAGATGATTTAAAAAACATTCCTGTAGTAATACCTTATTCCTTAAATAAACATTTTAATATTGGTGACATAATTGATATTGATTCAGAAAATGGTTTTACGGGAAAGATTGTTGGTATATTAAAAACCTCCTACTACTGTACTTTTAATAACGGTGGTACAGAATTGAATACAAAAGATATGTTAGGCAAAGCAGATGAATCATTTGAAATTCCGTTATTAACATTATATAATTATTTGCCAAAAGAAATTATTAGTACCGGAATGACTGAAGCTATAGTTTTAAAAAATTCAAACGATTTAAATGAAGCTTATAAACTGTTTAGTAATTATTATTATGTCAGAACTTTTTTTGATGTGTTAGAAAACGGAAAAGAAGATGCTTATGCAAGAGTTAGAGCATTAGGTCCGATTCTTTTAACTTTATCTTTAGTTTCGTTGTTTGGAATGATTGGTTGCATTGCTATTTCTACTTATAAGAATCTTTATTTTTATTCCATTTTATATCTATGCGGTGCTTCAACCAAAAAATGTTTTTTGATAAGTTTATTATATACTGTTATCTATATTGTTCTGACATTGGTTGTATTCTTTGTAATATTTATTTTTGTTATGCAAAAAAGTATGTGTTGGCTTAATTATATTGCTATAATAGCTATAATTATGATACTGTTATCATTATCGTTAATTCCTTATAGAATATTAAAGAAAAACCCACCTATAGAAGTTTTTAAATATAAAAGATAATCGGAGGCAACTATGATTGAAATTAAAAATTTGAACAAGATATATTTAAAAGGGAAAAAAAATATGGTTCATGCGTTAAACAACATAAACCTAAAAATTGACGATAGAGAAACGGTTGCAATTATAGGAGAAAGCGGTGCGGGTAAATCCACATTATTACATATTATGTCATGCATTGATAATTTTGACGGAGAATATTATCTTGATAATATTGATATCAATAAACTTAGCGAAAGTAAAAAATCAAAGCTTAGAAGTTCTAAGATTGGAATAGTATTGCAGGATTTTGCATTGATTGATGATTTTACTGTTTTTGAAAATGTAATGACACCCTTATATTTTAATAAAAAAATAAAGGATAAAAAAGGTTCAGTAATGAGAGCTTTAAAAAAAACAGGAATTGCATCATTGAAATCTAAAAAAGTATCACAGCTTTCCGGCGGTCAAAAACAGAGGGTAGCTATATCTCGTGCTTTGGTTACAAGCCCAGAATACATATTTGCCGACGAACCTACAGGCTCATTGGACAGTAAAACATCGGAAGAAATAGTGAAAATGCTCTTTGATTTAAACAGGAATGGAATTACAATAGTTATAGTAACACACAATTTAGAAATAGCCAATCAATGCCACCATATTATAGAAATAAAGGACGGTAATATTATTAAGGACATTTGTTCGTAAAAAAATATTAAAATGCCGACAAGTAATAGCTTTTAACGCTATTGCCTGTCGGCATTATTTTTTTGCCTTTTTTGCATTGAAAGCAGAAAGGGCAGTTATGTTTTTTTAAAACAGAAGTCCTCCAATCTACCTGAATTAATAAAAATTCAGATAAACTACAGATTAATAATTTAGAATTATGTTAAGATATATATAATCACAAGGTGAATCATTATGAAAAATAAAATTGCGATAATTTTAACATTACAATTTATTATTACTGTGTTTGCTTTCAGCGGATGTGGTGAAAGCACAGCTTCAAGCAATTCCTCAAAGCTTACATATTGTGCATACTATGAGGATGATATTTGCGATATTATTGAAAGGTACAATAAATATTGTACAAAGCATTACGATGAGTCCTATCAAATTGAAATTGTGGAATTTGATTCGGAAGATACTATGCTTACAAAAATATCAACGGAGATAATGGCGGGGAAAGGACCCGACATAATTTCATTGAATCAAAAATTACCTTTTGAAAAGCTGATTGATAACGGTTCATTTGCGGATATAGATGAGCTTGCGGAATTATACAAATCCGATATAGATTTTGATGACTATAATTCAACAATAATGGATTGCGGAATTTACAATGGAAAGCGATATATTATACCTATAGCTTATTGCCCCAATATACTTATAACAACTCAGGAAATATTAGATAAATATAATCTGGGAAATACTAACTTTTCATTTAAAGAGTTAGAGATACGGTTATCTGACAAAGACCATAGTTATGCGCTTTTTGGAAATAAAGATGAAACATATAAGTTCTTCCTTTCCTATGTTAATGAATATGTGGATTTTTATAATAAAACTACAGAATTTTCAAGCGATGAATTTACCGAGAGCTTAGATTATATTGGAAAAATGATTAGGAATGATAATTCAAGAAAAGAAGGAACTACATGGGATATAATAGGTAATTATTTGTTTCGTACTTCACAATTATCTTTCGACGGTTCTATGATGAGTACGCTAAATTCTTATTTTTATATTTATAATAATAACAGCACGCCGGTTATTATTCCAAACTACAATAAAAAGGTGAATGCAGTATCAGCATTTGTTCAATGTGGTATTGCATTGAATAATAATTCAAATAACAAAGAAAAAGCATTGGCTTTTATTCAATATGTTTTAAGTTATGATATTCAAAAATTATGGAGTGAAAGCAGCTCATCACCATCAATAGTGGTAAGGGCACTGCCTGTAAATAAAGCTGCTTTTGAATATGTAATTGACCATACATCAAAATGTGTATATGATATTAATGATGATGGAGAGTATGAGAAATCTGAGGAAGAATATTCAGATAAAATAAAAACTAAGTTTTTTAATGAATATTTAGATATGATTAACAGTATAAGCAGTTGTACTTTATATGATTATCTGGAATTTGAAAATACTTATTACAACTCCTCGGTTATCGGAGATATTGTGAACGATTACTTAAACGGAGATATTTCAAAAGAAAAGTTTATTCGTCAGCTCACAGCGGCAACGGAAATTTATTTAACAGAATAAACTGGTATATTATGATTAGATTTAAATGTATATTACAAAATGATGAAACAGATTGCGGTCCGGCTTGCTTGGCCGCAATTTTTAGAAAATACGGTTTAAAAGTTACAATAGCAAAAATTCGTGATATTGCAGGTACTGACCGCCAAGGTACCAATGCACACGGACTAGTAAAGGTAATTGAGCATTTTGGTTTTCAGCAAAAAGTTGTTGAAGCGGATAAAAGTGTGTTAACTAATAAATTGCCTTTGCCTGCAATTGCACACGTGATAATTGACGATTCCTTATTGCATTATGTAGTTATAACTAAAGTTAAGGGTGATACTGTAGTAGTTTCCGACCCTGCAAAAGGAATTGTAAAGTATAAAAAAGATGATTTCTTTAAAATATGGACTAATATTTTAATTCTTATTGCACCAACTGAAGAATCTCAAAAAGGAAATAAAAAGCAAAGCACGTTACTAAGTTTTTTTTGCTTGCTTATTTCTCAAAAATGGCTATTGTTGAGAATTTTTATTCTGTCTATGATACTGACCTCCATAGGCATTATTACTTCTTTTTATTATCAGATTTTAATGGATAATATAGTTCCAAGCTCTTCTTTAGAAATGCTGAATTATGTATCCATTATTACTTTGTGTTTGTTTTTAGTGCAGATAGGACTTAATTTTTTAAGAGGCGTTTTGATTGTAAAAATGGAGCAAAACATTGATATCCCTATTATGCTTGGATATTATAATCATGCTTTGATTTTACCCATGAAGTTTTATTCTATGCGTGATACCGGGGAAATTATTTCCCGATTTAGCGATGCTTCGAGTATAAGAGATATTGTATCGGAAGCGTCATTAACAATTATGATGGATACTATTATGGCAGTCGTAGGTGCAGTAGTTTTATTTAACAGCAACAGGCTATTATTCTTGATATCTGTAGTTATGCTTTTTTTATATGGGATAATAGTTTTTGTATATAATAAACCAATTAAAAAAATCAACAGAAAAATAATGGAGATGAATTCTAAGGTTACTTCTCAATTTATTGAAACTGTAAACGGCATTGAAACAATTAAAGCCTTTAATAAAGAAGAAAATGAAAAAGAAAAAACGGACAAAATGTATAGAAAATTTTTAAAAAAGGTATTTAATGGAGGGGTATTATCTCTTAGTCAACAAACTATTACTATGTTTGTTGCTATTGTAGGGGAACTTGTCATTTTATGGGTTGGAGCTATGTATGTTATTAAAGGAGAACTGACGATTGGTGAACTAATAACTTTTAATGCGTTATTAGGATATTTTATCGAACCAATAAAAAATTTAATTAATCTTCAACCGCAAATACAAACGGCAATTGTAGCAGCCGACAGATTAGGGGAAATTCTTGATATATCTCCGGAATACGAGAAAAATGATATGCGCACAACTTATAATAGTGAAATTAAGTTTGACAATCTTATAATTTCACATCTTAATTTTCGATATGGAACACGAGACCTTGTATTAAAAGATATTAATTTGAAAATTAAACATGGAGAAAAAATAGCTTTTGTTGGCGAAAGCGGTTCAGGAAAGACAACGTTAGCCAAATTGCTTATTAGGTTGTATGAACAGGAAAAGGGAAGCATTAAACTTGATTCTATTGATATAAGAGAGTTTTCAATAAAGCAGATAAGAGATAATATTTCTTACATATCACAAAATACTTTTCTTTTCAGTGGTACGATAAAGGAGAATTTGTTGTTTGGTAATTCTCATGCAAATAATGATGATATATCAAGAGTTTGTAAAATATGTGAACTTGAAGAATATATTAACAGTCTACCGTTAAAGTATAACACCAGAATAGAGGAAAACGGCAAAAATTTGTCAGGCGGTCAAAAACAACGTTTAGCAATAGCAAGAGCTTTATTGAAAAAATCTGAAATTCTAATAATGGATGAAGCTACAAGTAACCTTGACTATATTACCGAAAGATCTATAGAAAAAACAATTAACAATTTTTCAAAGAATATGACCACAATAATTATTGCACATAGACTAAGTACAATAAAAGATTGCGATAAAATTTTTGTTCTTAGAAATGCTCAGATAGTTGAAACCGGAAATCACAGAGATTTATTGAACCAAAGGGGATATTATTATCAACTTTGGAATGGACAAGATAACATTATTAAGGATTGATATTATGACAAGAAAACGAAAAGAATATTTAATTGCCTTTCTGTTTATTCTGCCCTCATTTGCAGGAATAGTGGTATTTTATATTGTGCCGTACATAATTTGTTTTGTAAAAAGTCTTTATATAGGTAATACTTTTGTGGGTATTGAAAATTACATACAATTATTCAAAAATAATACATTTTTACTTGCACTTAAAAATACAGCTATATTTACTGTTGTGGCAATACCACTTTTGATGGTGATTTCGTTTCTGATAGCTTTATTCCTTAACTCTTTTAAGAAAATATCGTCATTTTTTAGAAGCGCTCTATTAATTCCTGTTGTGGTTCCCATTGCTTCTTTAATATGCGTGTGGCAGGTAATATTTGATGACTACGGTGCAATCAACGGACTGCTTAGTTCATTAGGATTAAACACTGTTGAGTTCTTTAATTCTGGGTTTTCAATGGTTATGATAATTTTTATTTATGTGTGGAAGTATTGCGGCTTTTGCGTGATTTTGTTTACGGCGGGACTTGCGAATGTCCCTCAATCACTGTATGAAAGTGCAAGGCTTGATGGGGCAAATTCCTTTCAAATAGTTAAAAAAATCACGATTCCAATGATAACTCCTACAACATTTTTTGTGTTCCTTATGGAACTGATTTACTCTTTTAAAATTTTCCGTGAAGTCTTTGCATTGTTCGGTGATTATCCGAATACTAATGTATATTTCCTGCAAAACTTTATCAATAATAATTACTACAATCTAAATTATCCGAGATTGTCATCGGCTTCAATAATTTTATCGGTGTTTATGATAGCTGTCCTTCTTGTGTTCTTTATTTTTGAGCGCAAGCACAGCTTTGCGGAATAGGGGGCAGTAAAATGAAAAAAATATTAAAGGTTATAAAATACATATTTCTCATTCTGATTACTGCCGTGTTTTTATTCCCCGTTGTATATATGATTGCCTGCTCGTTTATGTCGGATTCACAGGTTAGCTCAATGCTCGACTTTACAAACGGAGAATATAAGGAGATTAACCTCATTCCTGAGATGTTCTCGCTTGAACAGTATTATCAGGTGTTTTTCAGACGACCCGAATATCTGCTGAAATTCTGGAATTCGGTAATCATTACATTCCCGACAGTAATAGGACAGGTTATTGTGTCTGCGCTTGCGGCGTTTGCTTTTGCTAAGCTGAAGTTTCCGTTCAGAGACAAGCTGTTTTTCGTGTATATTGTGCTCTTGATTTTGCCGTTGCAGGTAACCTTAGTGCCGAACTATATTGTGCTTGATAACCTCGAATTGCTAAATAATTTTCTTGCAATAATATTGCCGGGTACTTTTTCGGCGTTCGGTATTTGCTTGCTCAGACAAAGCATAAAATATATTCCCGAATCAACAATTGAAGCCGCAAGAATTGACGGTGCGTCATATTTTAAGATTTTTACAAACATTATTTTGCCGCAAATAAAGGGAGGGCTAATTACCCTAACTTTGCTCTGCTTCATTGATAATTGGAATGTTGTTGAACAGCCACTTATCTACTTTGATGATGAGGCTATGTATCCACTTTCAATCGGACTGTCGGATATAAGTAACTCCGATTATGGAATAATTTTTGCCTGCGGAGTTATGTTTATGATAATTCCTTTGCTTATTTATCTTTATGGGCAAAGGGATATAGATTCGCCGTTTATTCAAGTTGATAAAAGTTAGGAGAGTGCCAAATGAAAAAAAATAAGCTGAAAAAATACGCATTACGATTTGGTATTGCATTTCTAATTGCGCTTGCTCTTCTTACATACTTCTCAACCACTATTGACAACATACTTTTGCCGCAGGTAAAGGTTACAGAGGTAACATATGGTACTATTGACGGAGAGCAGAGCCGTGATGACAGATATTTACTACCGCTTTCTGCTGTTGATGCAATGGGGAACACAGGGACGGTATTTGTTGCAAAAACTGATGAAAATAACAAAACCACTGTCAGCGAAGTTACCGTAGACATCAAAAACAGTGACGACCTTTATTATGAGGTAACTTCTGACAATATATACAGCGGTATGGAGGTTGTGTACTCGACTTCAAAGAGCATTGCAAATGGTGACAGGGTGCATATTGCTGAGGAGGAATAGCGGATGAAAAAGAAGAGAATTTTTTCTGCTGTTTTAGTTACAGTACTTACTATTTGTGTTTTTTGCCTTTGCTTTTATGTCAGCGGCAATGCGTTGCGTCAGCTACCCTCTATAACGCAGATGAATTATAATCTGAAATCAGACGCTTTACCGCTTACTATTGCAGATATTGAAAAACTGTCAGAGCGAATTTCTTTTGATGGAGTAAGTTTTTGTGCAGAGCTTGAAGAAACAAGTGTTAAAGCGGAAACGGTTTTACCGGTTCTTACCAATGAGAGTTACTTTGAGATTTATAATCATAAACTAATCGGAAAAGGTTTTACAAAAGAGAATATGGAGAATAAAGACAAGGTTGCTGTCATTGAAAGCAGTCTTGCTCTTAAACTGTTTTTTAATACTAATGCAGTAGGAAAAACAATAACGCTAAATGATGAAGTTTACACAATTTGCGGTATCATAAATGAAGATGAAAACATAATAAACAGCCTATCAAGCGACGGAAAGCAGAGAGTTTATGTCCCTTATTCCAGCTACAAAGAATACAAAAACTGCGACGTTAATATCATTGCTTATGACAACAAATCTTTTTCAGCGCCACTGATTGAGCAGATGAATTTGACTCAGTACCACCCGACGAATTTTTCCGAAAAAGCAAAGGTTATCGAAAACTTTGAGCATATTTTACTTTTGATTTTGTTTATAGCTTTGTGTGCCGTGTCTTTGAAAATATGGTACAGACTATGCAGAAAGTTTGTTGCCGATATCAAAGAAAATCTGACTGAAAATTATTTTTGGAAATCACTGAGAGCAATACCGCACAAATATATTCTGTTAATTATAACAGCTCTCGGTATACCTGTGGTATTGCTGACAATATTCCTGCTGTCGGATTTCAGCATTTTCATAATATCAAAGTATATACCAAATGATAATATTTTTGATGTGTCCTATTACATATCGGTGATTGTTGATAATTCAAATAATATTAATTCTCTTGCTTTGACAGGTAATACTTTTCTTATTAACCTCTACTCAATTTCATTTTTATTACTTGTGTGGTTACTGGTTGTATTTGCGTTGTTTTCTGTAGTTCTTTTTAGTATTGTTAATATACTGATAAATAGAGTAATTTTGTTACTTCAAAACAGAGGCTAAGATTACTCAATTTTTAGAGAAAGGAAAATTTATACAATGTTATTAAAATTTGAAAAACTCAGGGAAGAGCGGCCAAAAGTTAGAAGAGTCTTTGATAAAATAAGTGATTTTTGTGATAAAATGTTAGTTGTAAACTATATTATTCTGTTTGTTTGTTCTGTAGTCATAATTGGTGTACCAACTGCATTAGCTTTTTTATCCTGTCCTGAAGATATTCGTGTATGGATTGCGTCAATTGTAGGTGGAATTTTATCTCTGGTTGTTATTCCGCTGTTAATTAATCATATAAAACGCAAACAGAAAATGGTTGACGAATTATATGAAAATAATAGGCCTTTATATGAAAGATTGAGTGATATATTAGTCAAGTTGTTAGCGGATGAATACATTGCTCATAATAAAAATGTACGTGCTGAAATGAATACTGCTGCAAAACAAAATCTAATTATATCTCCATTAAAGAAGTTTATTTGCGAAAATTATGAGAAAATGTGCAATACATTTTCGGTGAGTTTAATATGGGATATTGTTGATGTATATAATGAATGTTTGAATGATATTACAAAATATAGCAATATTCGAGCTAAAGTCAGAAAATGTTTTCGTAATATGAGAAGAGATTCAGGTGCAAAAGGTTCATTTTATATTAATCAGACTGTTATAAATATGCTTTGTTCTCATAATAACGAAAATAGATAAAATACATAAAGAAATAATTTAATTACATAATAAATCCCGACAAGTTATAGCTTTTAATGCTATTACCTGTCGGCATTTTTTTTACCTTTTTTGCGTTAAAAGCAGAAAGGGCAAAATGCTTTATAGGAATAAAAACCCTCCGATTAATCTGAAATTACGGAAATTCAGAACAATCGGAGGAAATAATATTGAAAGAATTATGGATAGACGGTCATTTTATTGAAGTGACAGACGAAGTCTATGCAGCTTATGTGAAAGGTCAAAGAAAAATTGATTATTTTGAAAAAGATCTGAAAACAGAGCGTGTTATTAAAGAAAAGGATGGAAATATCAAAGAAATTGTGCCAAGTCGAGAAGATTCTCTTAATAGGCTGATTGATGATAATTCAATGCAATTCTCGTATGACAGTAAAAGTGTAGAATGTGAGGTTGAGATAAATGTTGATCTTGAAAAATTACATATCGCTTTGCAACAACTGACAGCGGAAGAACTGGATATTATTAAAAAGGTGTTTTTTGAGAATATGACTGAACGAGAGATAGCTAAATTGCTTGGTATCTCACAGGTAGCAGTGAACAAAAGAAAGCATCGCATCCTTGAAAAACTTAAAAAAATCATAGAAAATAAAAATTAAAATTTTTAATTTTTATGGTTATCAACCCTCTCACTTAACGGCAAATAAAGTGAGGGGGTTATTTTATACCTCTGTGAACCTTGAAAACAGAATATCAGCACATCAGATACTTTCCTTCTGCTGTTCGGAATGGACAAGCTACAAGAGCGAACTCCTGTAAAGGACTTTAGGACTCTGACTTTGTAAGGTAAATATAAAGAAGGCGATGACAGGCAGATGGGATAATGATACTTCCGTCCGGTCGAAAGTCGAGCGTGATAAAACCGTCGCAACATACGAGGGCGGCTCTGGGAGATCCTCAGGGTGGTGAGATTCCAATGAAGTTGTATGCACAACTGTCTGATGTGTTCCTTGTCGCAGGAAATCGAGGATAAATAGCGACAATCGGATAGTGTGAAATACAGAACTATCCAAAACGATTGATAAACAGCAGGCGGCGGTTGTGCTGTGCATAGCCGTTGCCTGCGTAACAAATAAAATTATAGAATGGAGAGATTATAATGTTAGGTTTTATTATAGGTTTGTTTCTTGGTGCGTTTATCGGAGTAGCGGTAATGTGCCTTTGCAGTGTCACATCAAAAGCAGATGAAGATACGGAAAACTACAAATATGCGAAGGAAAACAAAAAAGATGAATAAGAGTAGAGCAATAAAAAATTCAGAATGTTACTATGAATTGAATATGTTGAAACTTCTCTTTAAAATGAATTTACTGACAGAAGAAGAATACAAATGCGTAGTAAAAATAGTTTTGAAAGAATCTGAAAACATTTTGCTGACCGCATAAAAAGCTCAAAAAAGATGTAATATTCGCTGGATAGTTTCAAACTATTGTGATATTGTTGTCTTGCAAAAATCCAAGGAAAGGGCGTTGAAATGGTAGTTACTGAAATACAGCCATCAAAAAATTCAGATAAAAAAATTCGACTTGCAGCCTATTGCAGAGTGTCAAGTGATTCTTCAGACCAGTTAAATTCATTTGCAACTCAGATTAAATATTATACTGACTATTCTAAAATTCACACTGAATATGAATTGGTTGATATTTATGCCGATGAGGGTATATCAGGGACATCTATGAAAAAGCGTGATGAATTCAAAAGGCTCATAAAGGACTGCGAAAAGCATAAGATTGATTGCATAATTACTAAGTCAATTTCAAGATTTGCGAGAAATACAAGTGATTTGTTGACCGTATTAAGAATGCTTAAAGCATTAGGTGTTCGTGTGTATTTCGAAGAACAAGCTCTTGATTCCGAAAAAATGAATGCTGAATTATTTGTAACACTTCCCGGTCTTGCCGCACAGCAGGAATCACAGAATATATCGGATAATATGCGGTGGAGTTATCGTAAACGAATGGAGTCAGGGGCTTTTAATACTACATACCCAGCCTTTGGTTATCGATTGTCAAACAATGAGCTTATAGTTAACGAAGATGAAGCAAAAACAGTAAGAACAATATTTGCTCTGTATTTACAAGGTATGGGAAAACAAGCCATAGCAAATACACTGAATGAAAATCAAATTCCGTCCCGAAAAGGTAAATGGCATTGCTTTACGGTAGATTATGTTCTTAATAATGAAAGATATATGGGAGATGCATTACTACAAAAAACATATACAACAGAAGCATTACCATTTGCGAGAAAGAAAAATAAGGGTGAATGTGCAAAATACTATATAGAAAACAGCAATGTTGCAATTATCTCCAAAGAAACATTTAACGCAGTAAAGGAACTACAAAAAAGGAGAAGTGTACAACATTTAACAAATTCATATCCATTAAGCAAAATTATTAAGTGTAGTGAATGTGGCCACAATTACAGACGGATAGTAATCAACAACAAAGCGTATTGGGGCTGTTCATATAAAGCGTCGCTGAAAACAGATTGTACAACACAAACACTTCTTGAAACTGATATATATGACGCATACATTACGATGATGAGCAAACTGAAAAGATATAAATCGGAAATTCTCGACAATATGATTAGTCAGCTTGAGTACATAGAAAATATATCAAATCCAAATCAGGCAACAATATCCGCTATAGATAAACAGATAGCCGATTTAAGCTCACAGAACATTATGGTTGCAAGACTCCGCACAAGAGGAATATTAAGTGAGAGTGAATACTCGAAGCAGACTCTTGAAATCAACTCAAAAATCTCAAAGCTGCGAAGTGATCGCAAGGTTCTGCTAAATGATGATTCAGCAGAGGAAACAATCAGCAATCTGAAACATCTGAGTGAAATAATAGATAAATTCGACTACCGTGAACAATTCAACGAGGAAATATTCAGTGACACAGTTGAACTGATTAAAGCAGACTATGATCATAAGCTTGTATTCACCTTAACAGGTGGACTTGAATTAACTGAGATTATTAGATGAAAGGACAAAAAATGAAAAACAGGACGGTTAAATACGGATATGCTTATCAAAACGGCATTATCACAATAAATCCGACAGAATCAATGACAGTGAAAAGAATATTTGATTTATATATCAGTGGGTTGTCATTACTGAAAATCGCACAGCTTCTGACTTCGGAGAACATTGAATATATGCCCGGAGAAGTATCGTGGAACAAAGGGAAAATCAAGAGAATAATTGATGATGATATTTACACAGGAATCGATTTATACCCTTCTGTAGTCAGTAAAGAAACATACGATAAGGCAAATAAAGTGAAAACTGCAAGAGATACTCAAAAGAATGTTGACAGAGAGTCGGATATATACAAACTCAATGTACCGATATTATGTGCCAACTGCGGTTCGCCCTTAAAGCGAAACCACGAAACAAGGTGTGTTCAGGGTACTCGATGGATTTGCAAAAACAACGATTGTCATAATATAATACATCTCAACGATGATACTTTGCTTAAAGAAACAACCCACTTGCTAAACACTATAATCAAAAATCCCGATTTAATAAAAGAGGATAACGGCTGTGGCGTTATCAGTAACGAAACCGTAAGGATTGAAAATGAGATTAGAAAAATTCTTGAACACGGAAAAATTAACAAAGACAGCATTACAGAGATGATATTCAGAAACGCTTCCATAAAGTATTCTAATATAAATTCGATAAATCATATAACGGAAAAGCTGAGATCAGACTTCAACACAAGTCCGCTTTCAGCTTTTTCATTATCGCTATTCTCAAAAACAGTTACCGCAATAACCCTTGACAAAAGCTATATAAAGATAACGCTAAAGAATAATCAAAAAATCGGAGGTGCACTATGGAACAAACAGTATTGCAGCGAAAGGTCAACTACATAGCCCCAAAAATAAAGACCGAAACTGATGCCGAAAATTCCTACAGACAAATTCGGGTAGCCGCATATTGCCGTGTATCTACTCAAATGGAAGAACAGCTCAACAGCTATGAAGTTCAGGTAAAGCATTATACCGACAAAATCAACAGTGAGCCAAAATGGTCTTTTGCAGGGATCTATGCAGATAAAGGTATCTCGGGAACAAGTGCCAAAAAGCGAGATGAATTTATGAAGATGATTCGAGCCTGCAAGCGGCACAAAATTGATATGATTATAACGAAATCAATATCAAGATTTTCACGAAATACACTTGACTGTCTGAAATATATAAGAATTCTGAAAGAACTCAATGTTGATGTGTATTTTGAAGAACAGGGACTGCACAGTAAGGATGCAGGCGCCGAATTCTATATTACAATCTACGGCAGTATAGCACAGAGTGAAGCAGAAAATATCAGCGCCAATGTAAAATGGGGCAAGCAACAAAGTGCAAAGGAAGGCAAGGTGTCATTCTCCTATAACTCATTTCTTGGATACAAAAAAGGAGCAGACGGAAAACCAGAAATCGTTGAAGATGAAGCGAAGGTTGTCAGAGAAATATTTGATAAATATCTTGAGGGTGAAAGTGTAAGAACAATAGCTAAATATCTGACTGCCAATCAGATTGCCACCCCCACTGGAAAGGAAGTGTGGCATTACGGTACTGTCAAATCAATTCTATCAAATGAAAAGTATAAGGGTGACGCTCTCATAAATAAGACATATGTAGTTGACTGTATCTCAAAAAAGGTTAAAAGAAACAACGGAGAAAGGGCTCAATACTATGTAGAAAACAATCACCCTGCCATTATCTCCCCCGAAAAGTTTAATCGAGTGCAGGAAGAAATGGCGAGAAGAACAAGTAAGAAAAAGGTTAAACAAATAGGCACAAAAACCGAGTTGGGCAAATACTCAAGTAAGTACGCTCTGTCGGAACTGCTCATATGTGGTGAGTGCCACACTCCCTATCGCAGATGCACTTGGACTACAACAGACGGCAAAAAGAAAATAATGTGGCGATGTATTAACCGACTTGATTACGGCAAAAAGTATTGTCACCACTCCCCGTCAGTTGAAGAAAGTGTATTGCAAAATGCCATTGTACAAGCTGTTCAGAATAACATCGGCAAATGCTCGGAAGTGCTTGAAAAATTAAAGCAACACATTAAAATGGGACTTTCAGGCGAACAAACTGAAGATAAAACAATAGATATTCAAATAGAAATTGCAAGGTTAGACAAAGAATATGTCGATTTGCTTAATCAGATAACTGCCGATATTGAGAATGCAGAAGCTTTGGAATCACAGCTTGAAGAAATCATAATTAAGAAACACAGCTTACAAAACGAATTGCAAATATATGAAAACTCAAACAGCAAACAGGCAAATACAAAAACAAGACTTGATGAAATCTTCCAAATCATAGAAGGACTTAAAAACCATCCTATGGAATTTAACGATGTAATTATCAGACAAATAATCGACTGCATAATCGTAGAATCAAAAGAGAAAATCAAGGTGGTATTTGTTGGTGGGTATGAGGTGGAACAAAGGCTGTGTTCTGATTGAGGGTGAAGTTCGATTTATATCAGAAAAATAAGCATATATATAGTGATGCCTTAAACAGACACTTATAATAAACTCTAAAAGATTTGTCCCAATATATTGATTTATGTCCCAGAACGTGCTATAATTAAAAATATGAGAGGTGATGTGTTTTGAAAAAGCAAAATGTTATCAATCTGATAAAATATCATGTTGAAAGAAACGAAAATGCTTTTAGAAACGAAGCAATAAATATAGCAAGATATTTTGACAGTATTGGAGATGAACAGTTGGCAGAATATATTATGAGTTTGATTGCTGAATCTAATTTGTATACACCTCAAAGCAGCGATTTTGAAAGTGAATTTTTAAAACAAATTAACACTAATGTAATGGAACCATTAAATTTACCAACTGAAATTTCAGAAGATATAAAAGGAATTATTAATGCGGTTAATCACAATATCGGCATCAATAAATTTTTATTTGAGGGTCTCCCGGGTAGCGGAAAGACCGAGGCGGCTAAACACATAGCTCGTTTGCTGGATAGAACTTTATTTTGTGTGGATTTTGATAACTTAATTGATAGTAAACTAGGGCAGACTAACAAGAATATAGCAAGTGTATTTAATGAAATTAATATGCTTCCAAATTCAAATAGAGTGGTTGTATTATTTGATGAAATAGATGTAATTGCATTAGATCGAATAAATTCCAATGATGTGCGTGAAATGGGAAGAGTTACTTCAACTATCTTGCGAGAACTTGATCGTCTAACTGATTTAAATAAAGAAATAGTGATTATCGCAACAACCAATTTATTTTCGAACTTTGACAAAGCATTAATTAGACGTTTTGATGCTGTTATTAATTTTAATCGATATAGCAAGAATGATCTAATTGAAGTTGCTGAATATTATTTCTCGGCATTTATCAAAAATTTCAAAGGGATTTCTAAAGATACAAGATTATTTAAAAAAATCTTAAATGCGTCTGACGAATTGCCTTATCCCGGAGAACTGAAGAATATTATCAAAACATCTTTGGCTTTCAGTGATATTAATTCCGGATATGATTATTTAAGAAGGCTTTATAACAGTTTGATTGGTAATCTTGATAAAACCGATATTAACCAATTGTATGGAAAGGGCTTTACGGTAAGGGAAATCGAAAAACTCAAAGGAGAGTCAAAAAGCACCGTATCAAGAAAACTGAATAAGGAGGATGAAACAAATGAATAATGTTTTGGAACTAAAAGGAAACCGTTTTGTTCAAGCACCAAAGAGTGCCAGCGGTGGCGGTCCTGCGATGAATAGTAAAGTAGTTGTTACAAGTCAGAAATTGAAGGAACTAACATCCAAGCTTTTTCAGATTAAAGATTTTTGGGCACACGAAAATAGACCATTTAACGGTATTTTAATTAGTGTGCATTATAATAAAATAGTAGCTAAAAGCAACCGTATTGCCGGTCTGTTTAAAGGAGATCAATCTAATTATGCTATCGTAGGAGCAAAATTTAATGCCGAAAAAACAAAGCATATAATCACCTATTTTTTATCAATTGATGATTTAGATAGCAGTATGGATATGTTATATAAATCAGATGAAATAATATCTTCTGTATTTAAAGATGACATTACTAAAGCAATTTTTGATAATTATGTGACCGATAAAATCAATTTTAAAAAATACGGATTAACAAAAAGTTTATTCAAACAGATAGTGGCTGATGTATCATATATTGACGATTTTGAAGTAGAAAAAGCAACTCAACAATTTAAGGAAAGTATCATTACTTTGTATGATACAGGAATGGATACAAAACAACTATTCCACGAAATTGGCATTGATATTTTATCAAGCAGGATTCTCGATAATCGTACGGTTTTCTTAGATGAGAATCAATCTAAAGTTTTGTTTGAAAAGGCTCCTTATCTTGTTTCTATGGCAACAGAAAATTTATCAGACCTGTCCCCTGAAGATTTTATTGAAGATTATCAACAAGATATTGTTCATATTCCATCACCAAGCATTGAGCCTACTATTGGTGTAATTGATACATTGTTTGATATTCGGGTATATTTCAGTGAATGGGTAGAATATCACGACATGGTTGATAAAAACATTCCCAAAAATCCCAGTGATTATCGTCACGGAACAGCGGTATCATCGATTATTGTAGATGGACCAAAGTTGAATCCTTGGCTGAATGATGGATGCGGAAGATTTAGAGTAAGACATTTTGGTGTTGCAGCCGGAGCCCAATTTTCATCATTCACAATTATTAAGCAAATAAAATGTATTATTGCAGAAAATAAGGATATTAAAGTTTGGAATATTTCTTTAGGAAGTAATAAGGAAGTAAATGATAATTTCATTTCAGCCGAAGCTGCAGTATTGGATCAGATCCAAGCCGAAAATGATATAATCTTTGTTGTTGCGGGAACTAATAAGCCAAATGAAAACATTGAAAAAATTGGATCTCCGGCAGACTCAATAAACAGTTTAGTAGTAAACGCAGTAACAAAAAGCGGATTATCAACTAAATACACTCGAAAAGGTCTTGCGCTTTCCTTTTTCGCCAAGCCTGATGTAAGCTATTATGGAGGAAGTGAGGAAGAGTATATTCAAGTTTGCGAACCATTGGGCGCAGCATTTGTAGCAGGAACTTCCTTTGCTGCTCCTTGGATTGCAAGAAAATTATCCTATTTGATTGATGTATTAGGTTTGAACAGAGAAGTAGCTAAAGCAATGATTATAGATTCAGCGAGAGGTTGGAATGAAGCACCGACTCCGGAAGAAGTAGCTATTTATGGGCACGGTGTTGTTCCAATCAAAATTGATGATATCGTTCAGACAAAAGACGATGAAATCAAATTTGTGGTAACAGATACAAGTGAGAAATGGAATACTTATAATTATCATTTTCCTGTTCCACTTAAAGATGACAGTTACCCTTATTTTGCCAGAGCGACTATGTGTTATTTCCCAATATGCGACAGGTCTCAAGGAGTCGATTATACAAACACTGAGCTTAATCTGCACTTTGGCAGAATAAAAGATAATGGAAAGCTGATCGAAATAAATGACGATAAGCAAAATCAAGAGGATTCGTTGGGAACAGCAAAAAGTTTTATTCTTGAAGGCGAAGCAAGAGAACGATTCAGAAAATGGGATAATGTAAAGTATATATCAGAGAAGCCAAAGAGTAGAAAAATCCCCAAAAAATCGTACAAAAATAAAAAGTGGGGAATGGAAATAAAAACAAATAATAGGTTAGATCCAAAAGATGGTGTGGGACTTCGTTTTGGAGTTGTAGTGACGCTGAAAGAAATGTATGGCGTTAACAGGATTGATGAATTTATCAGAAATTGCAATTTGAACGGTTGGCTGGTTAATAAGATTGATATTGAAAATAGAATTGATATCCATGAGAAAGTTAATGAAGAAATCGAATTTAGCTGAAAATGACATCAAAATTCTAACCTAATTCTTTAAATTGAAGAAAATCTTTCAATTTGTGAAAACATATTTTATGCTCTCTCCCCCTTGCAAATTTAAATAATCTGAACATTTTGAATGATTGGTAAAGTAATTCGATTTTTGTATGTTATTGAAAAACATTATATGAGGTGATTTTATTTGTTTGAGGATTATGCATCAGTTTTTGATTTAGGTGATATTTTACCAAGAGATAAATCAAGATTAAGAGAAGATATAGGGATGAAAAAGAAAATAGGAAAATTTTCAAAAGAAATTAGAGAGATAACTAAGCAAGAAACTTGTTATTACTGCGGTAATAAGTTTACCAGCTTTTGTAATTCTCATTCTATACCTGCATTTGTTTTAAGAAATATTGCAGAAAATGGCGAGGTGCTTACCCTAAATGCCTTTATTGATAATCCCATATTTAAAGTTGACAAAGGTGTTAATCAGGCAGGAACATTTAATTTAATTTGCAGAAATTGTGATAGTAAGATTTTTTCAGAATATGAAAATCCGGAAAATTATTGTAATGTTCCAACACAAAAAATGCTTGGGCAAATAGCTTTGAAAAATAACTTAATGGCTATAAGTAAAAGAATGTTTGAAATTAACTTATATGATAAGGCAGAAAAAGAACTTGGTTTACCATCAGAATTAAGGCGAGTAAAGAATGAAACAAATACTTTGGATTTAAATGAATATATTGAAAGCTATAAAAAGGCTAAAAAATCTATAGACAAAAATAGTACTTCGGATTACTATCTATGTTATTATGAAAAATTAAATTATGTGGTACCGATAGCTTTTCAAGGTGCAATAGCGTTAATTGCAGATTTCAATAGAAATATTATTAATAATATTTATAATATGTCTCCCGAATATAAAGTGAAAAATATAAACATATGCGTATTCCCATTACAAAATGAAACCGCAGTTTTTATGTTTATAGAAAGCGGAGATAAGCGTTATAGGAATTTCTATAGGCAGTTTAACAAGTTGGATAGAGATGATAGATTATTAGCATTAACCTATATAATGTTATCTTATTCTGAAGAAGTGTATTTTTCAAAGCGAATTGAAAAAGAGATATTTCCCAACGAGCAACTTCAAAAAATTAGCAGAAATACGTCGGAAATATTATCTCCTACTCCTTTTGTTGATCCTATATTAGTAGCAAAGGAAGCTTATGATTTATCTAAAAGAAAACTTATTCCAAATCTTCTTTTAGAAAAGTACAAGATAAATTAATTTGTGGTAGAGAATTTATACGCTCTCTGCATTGATTAGCAGTAATATACTAATGTATTAGGGACATATCAAGCGTTTTTGCTAATAATTATTTTCGTTTTCGTTGGTTCGAAACTACCATAAAAATTGGCAAAAACATCTTTTTTGCTCAACCCTGACAAAATCCGTTCTCATTGAGGACGGATTTTTATTTTTGTCTGTATGTTGCTTATGCTTGCTTTGGTGGCGGCATCTTATTTTTCTGATATTACTTTAACTGTTGCAATGACGCCAAGCGACTTCGTATGGCAGGGGTTTATGCAAGGTAATAAAGATGGCTGTAAAGAATGGCCTATTGAGGGTGAATCTACATTATCGTGGCATGGAAAACCTCTTGATTATATGCCTTTTGTGTATAAACACCCTGATTATTGGAAAGTGATAGAACAGGAAACAAAAGGAACAGGCAATATTCTGTGTTCAAGAAAACTTTTTGATGATTCCGAAAAAGCGTATAATCTCACCGAAAAAGAAATGATTAAGGTTGAAAATATTTGCGGAAAGTTATGTTTAATCGGCGCAGATGACGATACTTTATGGAATACGGGAAAGTATATAAGACGAATGGACGAGCGATTAAAGAAAACGCCTCATAAGTGTGATTACGAGGTGCTTGTGTACAAATACGGCACTCATTTTGTGTTCCCTGAAACATTAATTAAATTACTTGTGCCGGGCTTTTCAAAATTTGTTATGAAATTTATTTTTAAATCAGCTAAAGAGCATGCCGATGAATGTCGGCAGACAAGAATTGATATTGATTTAAAATTAAGAAAGGTTATGCGTGAATGGAATAATATGTGATTCTAAAAATATTATCCAAATATTCAAAACAATATCAATAATTAAGACAGTAAACCGCCGCTCAGTAAAAATCTGAGCGGCGGTTTTAGGTTTTAGGTTAAATTATTTTAGCGGATTGATTTTATTCAAGGCCCCAAAAGTCATAATAAGCATTTTCTTTTGCTTCGGTTTGCTCTATCGGAGAAGGTGTGGAAGTTGTAATTACATCTTCGTTAATTATTATAAATAAAAAAGCAAAATTTGACTTATTATTAACATCAGCTACATTTACAATTGCTGTTTGTAATGCTATACTGATTTTGTAATACGAAAGTATTATATTATGAAACGGAGCTGGTGATGATGAAGACATTTAATTGGGCAACACTTGGTTGCGGTGTAATTGCAAACGAGCTTGCGCAAGCAATGCAGAGCCGTGGACAAAAGCTGTACTCTGTGGCAAACAGAACTCACGAAAAAGCGGTTGCTTTTGCCGAAAAGTACGGTATTGAAAAGGTTTATAACAGCATTGACGAGCTGTTTGAAGATGAAAATGTTGATATTATTTACATTTCTACACCGCATAATACACATATTTCTTATTTAAGAAAGGCGCTGAAAGCGAAAAAGCATGTGCTTTGCGAAAAATCAATAACGCTTAATTCGGAAGAACTTGAAGAGGCAATAAAGCTTGCAAAGGAAAATAATGTTGTGCTTGCCGAGGCTATGACAATTTACCATATGCCGATTTATAAAGCGCTCAACGAAAAAATCCAGTCGGGCGATTTGGGAGAGTTAAGACTTTTGCAGATGAATTTTGGCAGTTACAAAGAATATAATATGAAAAACAGATTTTTTAACAGAAATCTTGCGGGCGGTGCAATGCTTGATATTGGTGTATATGCGCTTTCTTTTGTAAGATGGTTTATGACCTCTTGCCCCAACGAAGTGCTCTCACAAGTCAAATATGCGCAAACGGGAGTTGACGAACAGGCAAGTATTCTTCTTAAAAACAAAGAGGAAGAGATGGCGTCTGTGATACTTTCACTGCACGCAAAACAGCCAAAGCGTGGCACAATTGCTTTTGACAAAGGATATGTTGAAATTTTTGAATATCCGAGAGGACAGAAAGCGGTTATAACATACACAGATGACGGACATACAGAAACTGTAAGTGAGGGCGAAACCAAGAATGCCCTGCTTTATGAAGTTGAAGATATGGAGCAAACGGTTGCAGGTAACGCTGACTTAATGCACCTTGATTTTACAAGAGATGTAATGAAAATTATGACCGATATTCGCAAAGAATGGGGAATGACCTACCCGGAAGAAGAGTAACGGTTATTCATTAACGGTTGAGTTATTATGATTTAGCAAATTGTTTTATCGAGCAATTATAAAAGGTAAAAGGCTTGACCTGAATTTAAAAATTATTTCGCTTAATTTGTGCGAAAATCTTAATTTCCCCCAACTTTTGATAAAGAATCTTTCTTATTTTTCGGATTTACCCCAACTATTGACATAGAGCCGAAAAATATAGGATTAATTATCGGTTTGCAAACGCTGCTTCAATGAAAAACGACTGCCCGCAGACAGTCGCTTTTTGTTATATATTCCAGAATCCGAGTAAGATTGCAAAGTAGTGAAAAACACTGCCTGCAATGGTGAAGAGATGCCATATTGAGTGAAAGTATTTTACCTTTTTTATTGCGTAAAATATAATTCCGAGTGTATAGAAAGCTCCGCCGATTATTAAAAATACAAGTGAAATACTCGGCATTGATGCAATAAGCGGTTTTATGGCAAAGATTATTACCCATCCCATTGCCACATAGCAGAAAATTGACGGTATTCGTGCTTTTTCAAGGTTAATTGAATTCATTACAATTCCGAATATTGCCGCACCCCACACTATTCCGAATAATATCCAACCTACTGCGCCTTGCAGATAGTAAAGCGTAATGGGTGTGTATGTTCCCGCAATCAGCAGAAAAATTGTATTGTGGTCCATTATTCTGAAAAAAGCCTTGGCTTTTTTGTTTGTAAACGAATGATAAAGAGTTGACATTGTGTAAAGAATGATCAGCGAAGCACCGTATATACACGAGCTGACAATTCCCCATACATCGGTGTGGATTACCGAGGCGACTATCATTACTGCTGTTCCGGCAACAGACAGGCAAGCGCCCACACCGTGCGATACAGAGTTAAAAATTTCTTCTCCGAGTGTGTATTTTCTTTTTTCAGACATTGTATGCCTCCAAGTATTGTTGAATTTTATTTTATTATACATTTTATATTGATTTTGTTCAATATCCTGAATAATGCAAATTGTAAAATCTAAAGCGTTTGCTATTGACTTTCGGCATAACAGATTTATTGATTTTTATAAAAATATTGAATTATGCAAGAATTGAATATATAATATGGGTATAATGAAATTGGCGGTGAATTTATGGAAAAAATAAGATTTTTGGAATGTCTTTCAAAGCAATATCCGACCATAGACAGTGCTGCAACGGAAATTATTAATTTGCAGTCAATTTTAAATTTGCCAAAGGGAACAGAGCATTTTTTGTCTGATATTCACGGCGAATACAAAGCCTTTGCCCATGTACTGCGCAACGGGTCGGGCGCTGTGATGAAAAAGATTGACGATGTCTTCGGCGATACTCTTTTTGAAGACCAAAAAGAAGATTTGGCTTCACTTATTTATTATCCGTCAGAAAAATTACAGTATGTAAAAAATCAGGGCAGAGCCGACAGCAGTTGGTATCGCACAACGCTGTACAGACTTGTGTCTGTGTGTCAGATTGTATCTTCAAAATACACACGCTCAAAGGTCAGAAAAGCTATGCCTGAAAATTTCAGATATGTTATTGAGGAGCTTATTACCGAGAAAAAAGAAGTTCTCAATAAAAAGGCTTATTATGATGAAATTATAAATACAATTATAGAGATAGGTTGTGCGGACGAGTTTATAGTTGAGATGTCAAACCTTATTCAAAGGCTTGTTATCGACCATCTGCATATTATCGGCGATATTTATGACAGAGGCTACGGCTCGCATTTTGTAATGGACAGCCTGATGAATTATCATTCGCTTGACATTCAGTGGGGAAATCACGATGTATTGTGGATGGGTGCTTTTGCGGGTCAGCCTGCTTGCATTGCCAATATTGTGCGTACAAGCCTTTTGTACGATAATCTTTCCGTGCTTGAAAACGGTTACGGAATCAGTATGATGCCGCTTGTACTGTTTGCAATGGAGACCTATGCAGACGATCCGTGCGCTCAGTTTACAATTCGCAGTCGCCACGGCAGTGAAATGGATACTCAAACTGTGCTCGCAATGAAAATGCACAAGGCGATTACGATTATTCAGTTTAAACTTGAGGGACAGTTAATAGCAAAACATCCCGAGTATAATATGGATAACAGACGCTTGCTTGACAAAATTGACGCAGACAAAGGAACGGTTACAATTGACGGTAAGGAATATCCTATGCTTGACCGATATTTCCCGACAATTGATTTTAATAATCCTTATGAGCTTACAAGTGAAGAACAGTCGGTAATTGCAAAGCTATGCAATTCATTTGTGAACTGTTCAAAGCTGAAATCACATATTAATTTACTTTTGCAAAAAGGAAGTCTTTATAAGGTTTGCAATAATAATCTGCTTTTCCACGGTTGTATTCCGATGAATGAGGACGGCAGTTTCAGAAATATAAATCTTTTTGGTGAAGATTTATGCGGAAAAGAACTTTACGATGAACTTGAGCGCTGCGCCAGAAAAGCGTTTTTCTCCGTGAATGAAGAAGAAAAGCGAGTGGGCAGGGACATTTTGTGGTTCTTGTGGAACGGTGCGGATTCTCCGCTGTACGGCAGGGATAAAATGACTACATTTGAAAGGTATTTTATCGCAGACGAGAGCACCCATAAAGAAATAAAAGATGTTTATTACAGACTCTTTAATGATGAAGAGGTTGTAGACAGAATTTTTAAAATGTTTGGTATAAAGGGCGACAATGCTCATATTATAAACGGTCATGTGCCTATTCACCATACAGAGGGCGAAAGTCCTGTTAAATGCAACGGCAAGGTTATTATAATTGACGGCGGATTTTCTCAACCGTATCATAAAGTTACGGGTATTGCGGGTTATACGCTGATTTATAATTCATACGGTTTAATGCTGACCGCTCACGAGCCGTTTAAATCGGTTGATTATACAATCCGTAGCGGCAGAGATATGCAGACAAATCAGGTAGCGACCGAGGTCAGCCAAAAGAGAATACTTGTGGGGGATACCGACAACGGCAAAAAAATACGAGAGAACATAAAAGATTTAAAAGACCTCATAAAAGCCTATCGCAACGGTACACTAAGACAAAATCAGAAGAATTAAATAAAGCCGAGCTCTTGATGTAGTTCGGCTTTGCTTATACAAAAAATCAGGACATTTCCACATTGGAAATGTCCTGAAAAATTTTTAACCCTTTACGGCACCGGCTACAACGCCTTCGATGATATATTTCTGACAAGCAAAGTAGAAAATAATTATCGGAATAATACTTAGCACGATAAGCGCCATAATGGCACTTGTGTCTGTGTGACCGTAGCTGCCGTTAAGATACTGAATATGAATAGGAATGGTTTTGTAAAGCGACTTATCAAGGATAAGATAAGGGAGAAGATAGTCGTTCCAGATCCACATTGTTTCGAGAATACCAACCGAAATAAATGTAGGTTTCATAATCGGAAGAACTATGCCGAAGAAAGTTTTTAGCGGACCTGCGCCGTCAACATCGGCCGCCTCCTCAATTTCAATCGGAATAGATTTTACAAACCCCGAGAACATAAACACCGCAAGACCTGCGCCAAAACCAAGATATATAACCAAAATACCAACGGGGTTTGTGAGGTGAAGGTTGTCAGCTGTTTTTGCAAGAGTAAACATAACCATCTGGAAAGGTACTACCATTGAGAAAATGCAGAAGTAGTAGATGATTTTGCAGATAATTGAGTTTGATCTCTGTAAATACCATGCACACATTGATGTGCAGAGCAAAATCAGAAATACACCGCCAACAGTAATAAAAAGTGAGCATAAAATGGTTTTCCAAAATGGGAAGTTACCGAAGAACATACCTGTAATATAGCTCTTAAGTCCGTAAAAAGTTTCTGCATTCGGCAATGCAAACGGATACTTACTGATACCTGCATTTGTTTTAAACGAGTTCATAAGAACAATAAAAACAGGTGCAACATAAAATACAGAAATTATTGAAAAAATAACTGTGAGTATTTTCATACCCTTTGTTTGCTTTTTCTTAGGCGGCTTTTCTTTTTTAGCCTTAACTTTTGTTGCAGGAGCAACTTTAGTTGTTTCGTTAGCCATTACTGCTGCACCTCCCTCTTTCTTGTAAAGTAAAGCTGTGCAAGTGCTATAATTACAACAATTACAAAGAAGATTACAGCCTCAGCCTGTCCAACACCTCTTGAGTTCTGGTTAGCGTAGAATGTGTTGTAAATATTGAGAGCCATCATCTGTGTCTGATAAATCATTGTACCGCTTGTTTCAGATAGAACGCCCGGAGCACCGCCTGTGAGGGCAAGGTTCTGGTCAAACAATTTAAATGAGTTTGTAAGTGTAAGGAATGTACAAATTGTAATTGATGGAGCCATCATTGGAAGAGTTACATTTGTAAGTAACTGCTTTTTGTTTGCACCGTCTATTTTTGCTGCTTCATAGAGGTCGGACGGAACGCTTTGGAAACCGGCTATGTAAATAATCATCATATATCCGGCTTGCTGCCAGCACATAAGAATTATAAGTCCCCAAAAGCCGAAGTTAGCATCAAGCACAATGTTTGTGCCGAAATTCTGTAAAATACCGTCAAATATAAGTTTCCAAATGTAACCGAGAATAATACCGCCGATAAGGTTTGGCATAAAGAACACGGTTCTGAAAACATTTGAGCCTCTTATGCCAAGCGTAAGAGCATAGGCGACAAAGAAAGCGATTGCGTTAATGAGAATTACCGATACTACCACAAAAAGTGCGGTAAACCAGAATGAGCGGATAAACGATTCGTTCTGAAAAGCTTTTATGTAGTTGTCAAAACCTACCCAGGTTGCATTACTTGTTGTACGAAATTTACAGAACGAAAGGTATATGCCCTGAAAGAATGGGTATATAAAGCCGATCATAAAAGCAATAAGAGTAGGCACAACAAAAACAAGAAAATATATTTTTCTGCTGCGTTTTTTAAACATATTTTTACCTTTCTGTCAAACTTTCTGTCAAAAAAACAGGGAAGACGATGCCGCCTCCCCTGCCATACATTTTAACCTTTAATGATTAATGGATTTACGGATTAGCCGTTAGCCTTAGCGTATTCTGTAGCCCAGCCCTGTACGAATGCTGTCTTAACATCGTCCCATGAGCCTGTGCCTGCTGCATACTGTGTAAGAGCTGTACCTACGCCGTTTTTCCAGTCTTCACTTGGCATTGTTGTAAAGTTCCAACTTACCGGAGTTTTGCCTGCTGCTGTGTATTCAGCATCAGCCTTTACAAATACATTTGTAGCTTCCTTAGCAGCCTTGAAAGGAATTACAAAGCCCATATTGTCAGCCATTGCAGATGTACCTGCTTCGCTTGTTACACACCAGTCTAAGAAATCAAGTGTTGCGTTGATGTCATCTTCACTTGCGTTTTTGTTTACACACCAGTAGTTCTCAGAACCTGTGCAAAGTCCCTGGTTCTCTTCGCCGTCAACACCGATGTAAATCGGGAGCATACCGAGATCGTCGTCTGTAAGACCTGCGTCCTTAATACCTGTGTATTCCCAAGTACCGTTCTGATAGAATACAGCCTCGCCTGATGTAAACTCTGTTACAGCGTCTGTAGCTGTCTTGTTTGCAAGATCAGTCGGAGCACAAGTTGAATCTGTGATGTAAAGATCAAAGATGTTCTTGTAGTTGTCAAGGTATGTACCCTTGATAGCGTCTGTAGATGTAATACCGTCTGCCTTGTACTCATAGTAGATTGGGAGGTTAGCAAGGTGAGTCTTGAATCTCCAGTCTGAAGATGAATCCATACCTGCCGATGTGAATGCGCCCTTAACGCCAAGGTCAGAAGCGTGAGCCTGAATTTCGTCTGCAACAGTCTTTAAAGCTGCAAAATTGTTGAGCTTGTCAATTGATTTAATTGTTGCAAAATCAGAATCAAAATATTTCTTAAGAAGTGTCTTGTTGTAAATAATACCGTATGTTTCTACAACATAAGCAATGCCGTAAACGCTGTCGCCTTCTTTAAGAGCAAAATCCTGATTTGTTAGCTGTGAATAAAGCTGTGAATCTTTAAGGTCATAGCAATAATCTTTCCAGTTTGCAAGACCTACAGGGCCGTTTACCTGGAAGAGTGTAGGAGCGTTGTCCTTATCCATTGCAGCTGTAAGGGTTGATTCGTATGTACCCTCGGCAGCAGTTTCAACAGTAACCTTAACGCCTGTTTCCTCTGTGTACTTAGCTGCTAAAGCCTGCCAATCCTTGTCCTGCTCAGGTTTAAAGTTTAAATAATAAACCGAACCTTTTTTAGCGCCGTCTGATTTGCTACCGCTGTCGCTTGAACTTGAGTTGCCGCCGCAGCCTACGAGTGATGTTGCAGCCATGAGAGCAGCAACGGAAAGAGCAGATGCTCTTATGATTGTTGACTTTTTCATAATTTTCACCTTAATTTCAATTATTTACTCTTTGCGAGCATTGTGAAAAGCAATCCTTGCTTTTCTTCGTTATCACAAGGATAACATATTTTTGTCACAGTTGCAAGAGTTTTTTGAAAAAAGTTTAAAAAATTTATATCTGTTTTTAAAACACGGTGTTGCGTAAAATGAATAATTACAAAAAATTACGGCAAATTTTTCAGTGGAAATCTGACTTGTTTCGCCGTAATCACATCAAAACAGCATAAATAATCGGTTGAATTTACAGTTTTGTAATTTATTAATGTTAAATTACTATTGCTATAAAAGCTTATAATGTGGTAGAATTGTATTAATATCTTTTAAAAGAGAAGGTTTTTATGAACAGTTTTTCAAATAGTGCTTTTGCACGGTTTTTTACTGAATTTCCCAAATTACTGCTTGCCCAACTTATCAATGCAGTTGCGTTTGCGGTATTTACGGCGTTGTTTGTTTTGATAGGTTACCTTACGGGTTTTAACAATATTATAGTATGGTGTCTGGGAATTATTCCGTCAATGCCGTTTTTTGCGGGACTTGTTATGACGGTGCGAAAAATAGGAATTGAAAAAAAGGATGTACCGGTTGCAAAAACATTTTTCGGTACAGTTAAAGAGAATTTTAAGGTGTTTTTATTGCACGGAGTTGTTACTTACGCAATTATAGCTTGTTCGATATTTGCGTTTATGTATTATTTTTCATTGCTCGGTTCAAGTCTTGCATACGGTTCAATGCTTACCGTATATGTTCTGTTTTCGCTTATTCTTACATCTATGATGTTTTATGTGCCGATAATGTCGGTTACGTATGAACTGAAAATATCAGATATTTATAAAAATTCTTTTATACTTGTTTTCGGTAATATCCTTAAAAATATTCTTGCAATGCTTTTCTTTATTGCTGTATCGCTTGGTTTTATATTATGGATTGCCGCAGCAGAGGGAGCAATGCTGGTGATTGCAATAACAGTTGCGGTTTTATTCTATCCCTTGATAGCAACTTATGGTGTGAATGTCATAATAGCAAAGGGATTACAGGAAAATGTTGGTTCTTTTACAGGTAAAGATTTATTGGTTGATAAAGAATTTGAAGAAAAAGTAGAGAAAATAGTTGAACAGCAGGCAGTCGAAAGAGCAGACAGCAGTAATGATTATGTCTTTGTAAACGGAAAAATGATTAAGAGAGAATCAAATACTACAGACAGTAAAACAGAAAAATAATATAAAATTACGCTCCGCATAGGTTGTCGGCTGACCTGTGCGGAGTTTTGCTTTTGTTTAAGTGGGAATATTATGGTTTAACATAGTATTACAAAAAATATAAGACTATAACAAAGTATTTTGCTAAACCTTATTTTAACTCCTTTACTACGATATAAAAACGGAATAAAAAAGACACCCTCATTACTTGAAGATGTCTTTTCGGAAAAATGGTATAAAATGAAAAAACTACTAACTGTTTTTAGAAATATAAATTTGCAATGTGGTTGCATCATTAACATCAATTTGTCCGTCAGAGTTATAATCCGCCGCAAGTTTTTGCGATTCTTTTGCATCAAGTGAATTTGTGCAAATCATTTGTAAAAGAGTAACATCAAGAATTGAAAGATTGCCGTCCTCATTAATATCTCCTAATAAAAATTTAGGAGGAATTAACAAATCAGTGTTTACTTTGCCAAAACCAATATCAAGTTTTTCCTGTTTGTTTTCAGGCAAAACATTAAGTTTAATAATATTTGCATCGTCTAACGGGGATTTTTTTACATCTGCAAGGAAATTTCCGTCGTTATCAACTTTCATACCATAGATGTATGCATAGTTTGAAGTATTGATTTTATTTGTAACTTGGGTTACCGTTCCGTTTGCAGTATTGTATTTGCATACAAAATTGTTAAGGTTAAAATAGATATTACCGTTGTATTCGTCTGTACTTACAAAACTGTCGTGCCAATAGCTTAAACCACCGTTAGTGTACCATTTATCGGAAATATCCGCTACAGGTTCTGCATAACCGGTTTCGGGATTGAAAGCAACAAGTTTTTTTGAGTTTTTACCGCTGTTGCTATTGTCTGCGGCATAAAAAAGATTATTTGAGTAACAGAATTTTGTGTTAAGATTTTTGTAATATGAGTTATCATAAGCGGTGCCGGTACAAGAATTGTTTGTTTTAAATCCGTAATGTACCGAAATATCCGACGATGTTTTAATTGCGCTGTCGCTCAACAGAAAATATTTGTGTGACACAAAACCGTATCTGTCAGGCGTAGGATCATCAAATGTAGCGTCAATATGATAATAATTTCCGCCAATTTCAGCGAGATTCCAAATATGATTCATTTGAGAGGATTCAACAATTTCGGAATTAATACCTACTTTTTCAAGCAAATAAGACATTGAGCTTGCATAGCCCTGGCAATTTGCATATCCGTTTACAATACAATCATAAACGGAAGTACGGGTATATTGTGCGTCAGGTGAATTTGAGTATTCACAGTTAAGTACAATTTCATCGTGAATTATTGCGGCTTTTTGAAAATCAGTCATATTCGGCTGAATTTTTGCAAGAATTTCATTTGTCTTGCTTTCAAGCTCGCTTCGCATTTGTACAATCTGTTCGTTTGAATATATATATGTAGGAATAACTCTTGCTACGCAAGAACCGATTGCAAGACCGTAGGTGGTTTTGCTTACATAGAAAAGGTCGGGGCTTATTTCCAATACCGTGCGCATAGCTTTTTTTATATCATTTATAGATAATTGATATTTTTCAACATCAATTTCGCTGTTCAAATTTTCCATACTGTCTATAAGGGTATTGCAAAGCTCGGAGTTTGAATTGTAAAAATCCTGATTATATGAAATATAGTTTGGGTTGCCTACAGAGGAATCGTTCACAGAGGCTGATGCGGAGATTACAAACATAGGCGCAGTAATTGCAAGTGCTGAAAAAACAGATAACATTTTGTATAAGCGACTGTGTTTTTTCATAATTACAGCCTCCTTTATTTTGAACATAATAACTAAAAATATTTTATTTACTATTTACATTTTAGCATAAATATAAATATATAACAAGGCAAATAAACTCACAAACTTTGCCGCTTCTTTTTATTATTATCTACAAAAGCCGCAATTTCTGTGTTGCTTTTACATAAATATTTTGTAATAAAATGTCTGATTTCCACAAATGATATTATCTTGCATACACAAGTTGCCACTTTCATATAATTTACCATAAACCATTCGGAGGGGAATTTATGAAAGGTATAGTTGAGGAACGGGCGGCAATGCTCGGCGAATATATAATAGAAAGCAAGGCAACCGTAAGAAAAGCCGCTAAAAAATTCGGAATTTCAAAGTCAACAGTACATAAAGATGTAAGCCAAAGATTAAGAAAGGTAAATCCTGCATTGTACAGAGAGGTGCGGCAAATACTCGAAACCAACAAAAGCGAAAGACATATAAGAGGCGGAATGGCAACAAAGAATAAATATTTACTTAAAAAACAGGCACAGGAGAGGGAAAAATTAAAAAATAGTGAACAAAATCAGTGAAAAGTCAATTTGTTTGCTTTACTTTTATAAACATATGATGTATAATGAAGTTTAGCATTTAATTACAAATATAGATTTTATAGTATTTTTATATACTTATTGTTTTCACTGAATATCCCGTTACAAGGAGAAGTTGAAATGAGAAAAATTCCGTTTTCGCCGCCTGATATTACACAGGCAGAAATTGACGAGGTTGTAAAGGTTTTAAAGTCGGGCTGGATTACTACAGGTCCCGAAACAAAACTTTTTGAAAGCCGTATTGCAGAATATTGCAATGTTGAGCGTGCGGCTTGCCTTTCTTCACAAACCTCTTGCGCAGAACTTACACTTCGTATTCTCGGTATCGGACCGGGCGACGAGGTAATTTTACCTGCATATACTTACACAGCTACAGCGTCTATAGTTTATCATGTCGGTGCAAAGCCCGTTATGATTGACTGCAAAAGCGGTAGCTTTGAGATGGATTATGACAAAATGGAGGCTGCCATAAATCACAACACAAAGGCAATCATTCCTGTTGACCTTGCGGGTGTTATCTGCGATTATGACAGAATTTTTGAGGCTGTTGAACGACAGAAAAGCGTGTTTAAGCCAAAGAATGAAATTCAGGAGAAATTCGGAAGAGTAATTGTTATGGCAGACGGCGCACATGCCTTTGGCGCAAGAAGAAAAGGCAAAATGTGCGGAGAAATTGCCGATTTTACAAACTTCAGTTTTCACGCAGTTAAAAATATGACTACTGCTGAGGGCGGTGCAGCCGTTCACCGTCCGCACGAATGGCTTGACGAGGACGACATATACAAGCAGTATATGCTTTTGTCACTTCACGGTCAGACAAAGGACGCTTATCAGAAGAACAAGGTAGCGTCTTGGGAATATGATGTTGTGGATACTCAATATAAATGTAATATGCCGGATGTTCTTGCGGCACTCGGTGTGGTTCAGCTGCAAAGATACGAAAAAATCCTTGAACGCCGTCACGAGCTTATCCGTGTGTATAACGAGGAATTTAAGGATTTGCCTATTCAGGTGCTTAACCATTGCGACGAAAATCACAGGAGCAGCGGTCATTTGTATTTTGTACGCTTTATCGGAAAAGATGACGAGTATCGTAACAAGTTCTACAATATGATGGCGGAAAACGGTGTTATGTGCAATGTTCACTTTAAGCCGCTCCCAATGCTTTCCGCATACAAAAAGAGAGGCTTTAAGATTTCGGATTATCCGAATACCTATAATATGCATAAAAATCAGCTTACACTTCCGCTCAATACAACCATGTCGGACGATGACGCATGGTATGTTATTGAAACTTTTAAACAGTGTATTAATACTTTAAAGTAAAATTTAATGTAATTTAATAAAAACTTCCTTACAGACCGGTTAGGTTAAATTTATATCGGTTTGTAAGGGAATTTTTGTTTTAACATTTAATATATAATAATAAACTTATTAACAATGCCACTGCGGCTGCATCAATAACTTCAAACAGCACAAGCACATATTTACTTGCAAAGCCGCAGGATATTCCAAAGGTGACTGTTACAAGCGAGCAGAGAAAGGCTTTGAAAGACGCTATACTTAACGGTGAGTTTGCAAACGCAAAGCTTTTAACCGCAACAAAGAATAAGCTCAACCGGATTAACGGATATCTTGATCAGCTTACATTGCTCTATGATACAAATAGCTTTTGACTCTTTGGCGACAGAGAGCTAACCTGATTACAGCTTATCAGTTTGCTATTATTAATCAGGTTGCAGAATAATTCCCATAAAATCAGCCTCCGCTTGATTGCGGAGGCTTTTTGCTGTTAATCAGAGAAGAATTTAAGAGGAATAATTAAAAATTTAGACCAAAATTTTATAATTTTGGCATATAGCTTAGTGGTTGCCTGATTGTTACTTCGCTAAAACATTATGATGTGGCATTTTGAGCAGGGAGCATTTTACCTTGTACATCGGTTGTGTAATTGCCTTTTAACAAAATTTGGCTTATCGGCACTATTTCGTATCCCTGTGCTTTTATAGCCTCAATTACCATTGGCAGAGCTTCGGGTGTATTTGTTGCGCCGTTATGCATAAGTATAATACTGCCGTCTTTAAGTTTATTTGTTATGTTCAGGGTAATCTGATTTGGAGTAGGGTCTTTCCAATCAAGACTGTCAACATCCCACTGCACGCAGTACATATTATTAGCTTTTACCGTCTTTACCACATCGTTGTTGTAGTCACCGTAAGGCGCACGGAACAGGGTAGGGCATTTGCCTGTCAATGCTTTGATTTTTTCGTTGCAAGTCTGAATCTGCATATTCATATCATCAACCGACATCTGCGTCATATGCGGATGCGTATTGCTGTGATTGCCTACATCGTGACCACGCTTTGAAATCTCTTTTACAGACTCGGGATATTTTTCTACCCAATCGCCGACAAGAAAAAATGTTGTTTTTACATTGTATTTATCAAGAATATCAAGTAAATGTTCGGTTTGTTCGTTGCCCCATGCGGCGTCAAAAGACAGCGCTACCTGCTTTTTATCTGTATCAACGCAGTAAATGGGGATTTCTCGCTGTGCGCTTGCGGTCTGAATTGCCTGTACGGTAGAAGTCAAAGCAATTCCGCCCGCAATTACACCAATCAGCAGACAAAATCCAATTGAAAATAAGGTTCGTTTTGTTATTATATAAAGACGCATAAAATCCCCTCCGTATTGACTTTGCTTATGTCAAAGTATATGAAAGGGATTTTTATTTTATTCTATTCGGTTTTAAAATCAGTTTTCAAAATGCCACTTAATGCCGTCTTTTGTATCTTCCACAACAACTTTCATTTCTTTAAGTTTATCACGGATAGCGTCGGCAGTCGCCCAGTCTTTGTTTTTACGAGCCTCTGTACGCTGTGCAATAAGTGACTCAACTTCTTCGTTTACAGGGTTTTCAGACTTATTCTCCTGTGCTTTTGTAAGGTCAAGAGAGAGAACCTTGTCAAATTCACCTATGAGATAAAGTTTAGTTGCATCGCTGATATTGCCTTTTAATACGCTGTAAACGGCAGTAAGACCGAGTGAAGTGTTAAGGTCGTTGCCGAGAGCATCATTAAATTCATTAAGATAAGGCTTGGCAGCATCCATATCAGGCTCTCCGTCAGGAGAAAGTGTAGAAATCTTCTTAATGAGTTTGTCATAAGCGATAGCCGCATTGTCAAGACTGTCATAAGAGAAAGTAAGCGGCTTGCGATAATGGCTCTGTAGGCAGAATAAACGGTAAACAAGAGGGTTATAACCTTTGCTTTCAAGTAAAGATACGGTAAGAAAATCACCCTTTGATTTACTCATTTTACCTCTTGCATCATTGAGGTGGAGTACATGGAACCAATACTTGCACCACTTATGACCGAGGTAAGCCTCGCTCTGTGCAATTTCATTGGTATGATGAGGAAATGCGTTGTCAATACCGCCACAGTGAATGTCGAGATACTCGCCGTTGTGCTTACAGCTGATAGCTGAACATTCAATATGCCAGCCCGGATAACCGACGCCCCATGGGCTTTCCCACTTAAGCTCCTGTGAGTCAAATTTTGACTTGGTAAACCAGAGAACAAAGTCCGCTTTATTACGCTTATTGTTGTCTTCTTCAACGCTGTCACGAACGCCGACAGCAAGGTCATCTTCGTTCATATTTCCGAAAACATAGTAATTATCAAGTTTTGAAGTATCAAAATATACATTGCCGCCTGCAATATAGGCATAGCCTTTTTCAAGCAGAACAGAAATCATATGAATAAACTCGTCAATGCAGTTTGTTGCAGGCTCTACAACATCAGGTCTTTTGATGTTGAGCTTTTTGCAGTCCTCAAAAAATGCGTCAGTGTAAAACTTTGCAATTTCCATAACAGTCTTGTGCTCACGCTTTGCACCTTTGAGCATTTTGTCCTCGCCTGTATCCGCATCGCTTGAAAGGTGGCCGACATCTGTGATATTCATAACACGCTTAACATCATATCCCGCAAAACGAAGGTACTTTTCAAGCACATCTTCCATAATATAAGTTCTCAGATTGCCAATGTGTGCGTAGTGGTAAACAGTAGGACCGCAGGTGTACATATTAACCTTGCCTGCTGTATGAGGTATAAATTCCTGTTTTGTCTGTCCCAATGAATTGTATAAAATCATTTTACTGCTCCTTTACTTTTTGCTTTCCTTTTCTGCCTTTAGAGCGTCAATTTCTTTTTGTAGATCTGTAATTTTTTGTTCCAGACTGCAAAGTGCAAGTGCGACAGGGTCTGAAACATGAATCTGGTCGAGAGTTTCGCTGCGTATTCCGTTGATTTTCACCACACGGGCGGGTACACCTACCGCTGTGGCATTCGGCGGAATTTCGCTCAATACTACCGCACCTGCGGCAATTCGTGCGTTATCTCCGACTTTAAATGGGCCGAGCACCTTTGCACCCGAGCCTACAAGCACATTGTTGCCAAGTGTAGGGTGGCGCTTGCCTGTATCTTTGCCTGTACCGCCGAGGGTTACATTTTGGTAAATTGTGCAGTTATCGCCGATAATTGTGGTTTCGCCGATAACCACGCCCATACCGTGGTCAATAAATAATCCCTTGCCTATGGTAGCACCGGGGTGTATTTCTATTCCTGTTTTATGCCTGCTGCGCTGAGAAATCCAGCGTGCAATAAACTTCATATTATGCCTTAAAAACCAGTTAGCCTTGCGGTGCGAGCGTACCGCCTTAAAGCCCGAATACAGGAAGAAAACTTCCGCCCTGTTTCTTGCGGCAGGGTCACGCTCCATAACGGCATCAAGGTCTGCCTTTAGTGTTTTAAACAAAGTATCACATCCGATGTGGTGTTGATTTTTTACATATCTGCTATAAACTGCTTGTTCTGAACAATATAAATTACGCCCGAAACAAGAGCCATAATTGTTGAAATCCAAATAAGGCAAAGTGAAACTACTGTAAATATGCCTTGGAGATACAAAATTGTATCAACGGAAAATGCAGATGTTACGGTAAATAATTCAATTAAAAACTGCATTAACAGTATGGCAATAATAGCTACAAGCTGGGTTACGGTTTTGATTTTGCCGAAAATATTTGCGGCAACGACTTTGCCTTTTGAAGCGGCAACAAGGCGGATAGAGGTTACTGAAAATTCTCTGAAAAGTACGATAATAACTGCGATGCAGTCGCACCAACCTGTTTGCACAAAGCAAAGCAATGCGCTTAATACAAGAATTTTGTCTGCAAGCGGGTCTGCAAACTTGCCGAAATCGGTTACAAGTCCTCTGCTTCTTGCGATTTTACCGTCAAACATATCTGTAAAAGTTGCCACAACAAAAATTACAAGGGCAACTGCTGTGTGAAAAGGAAAATTTATTAACAAGGATGCCACGAAGAACGGCACAAGTATTATTCTGCTTAAAGTAAGTTTGTTCGGTAAATTCATAATTGCCCTCTGATCTCCTTTTGACACCATTATATTATATGCCGATGTCGGTTATATGTAAATAAAATTATTCTGCCAATTCGCCGATTGGGTCACAATCCGTATAATCTGTAATCTTAACCTTTACAAAACTGCCGGGCTGTGGTTTGGTGCCGCTTGCGGTAAAGAATACACATCCGTCAATTTCAGGTGCGTCGGCATAGGTTCTGCCGTAGAAACATTCCGCAATTCTGTCATAACCTTCTACAAGCACCTCAATTTCTTTGCCGATGAGGCTTTCGCAGTATTCTGCCATAACGCTCTGCTGATGTTCCATAATAATATCGGCTCTGTGCTGTTTGATTTCATCGTCAACCTGGTCGGGAAAACTTGCCGCAGGTGTGCCTTCTTCTGCCGAGTAGGCAAAGCAACCCAGGCGCTGGAATTTAATTTCAGCGGCAAACTCCGCAAGTTCCTCAAACTGTTCGTCGGTTTCGCCCGGGAAACCTGTAATAAATGTTGAACGAAGAATCATATCGGGTACTTTTGCTCTTAACTTGTTAAGTAATGCGGTAAGACTTTCACGATTGCCGTGCCTGTTCATTCTCTTTAAAATGTTGCCGTCGCAATGCTGGAGCGGTAAATCTATGTAATTAACAAGTTTTTCTTCCTCTGCAAAGGTGTCGATAAGTTCATCTGTAAGTCTGTCCGGATAGCAATAAAGCACTCTTATCCATTTTAATCCGTCAATTTTACAGAGCCTTTTTAAAAGTTTTGCAAGGTAAGGTTCACCGAAAAGGTCTTCACCGTAGCGTGTTGTATCTTGAGCAATAACAATAATCTCTTTTACGCCGTCTTTGGCAAGCTGTTCTGCTTCTTCAACAACCGCATCGGGTTGGCGGCTTCTGAATTTACCTCTAATCATAGGAATTGCGCAGTATGTACAACGGTTGTCGCAACCCTCCGCAATTTTGAGATAAGCGGTGTAGGGAGGAGTTGACTGTATTCTTCTGCCCTCAAGACATAAAAGCTGTTTGTCGGGAAATTCCTCGATTTTTTCTTTATGTTCTGTATTATCCGAAAGCAACTCTGCTACAACATCCGCAATTTGAGAGTTAGCGCCGATTCCGAGTGCTGCGTCAACTTCGTAAAGCTGACGGGTGATTTCGTTTTTATAGCGCTCTGCAAGACAACCGGTTACAATAATGGCTTTGATTTTGCCCTCTTGCTTTAGCTTGCCAAGCTCTATAATTTCGTTAATGCTTTCCTGTTTTGCCGATTCAATAAATCCACAGGTGTTTACAATAACCGCATCTGCGTCTGCGGGGTCGTTTACTAATTCAAAGCCCTTGCTTTTTAATGTAAAAAGCAGCATTTCAGCGTCAACCTGATTTTTAGGGCAACCGAGTGATACAATACCAACTTTAGAACTCATCTGTTTCATCCTCATTATATTCCGAAAGAACGCTTTTTATGTCGTCCCAGCGGTAACCGAGCCTTTGCAGTGCGGCAACAGCTCTTCTTTTTACCTTTTCATCGGATAGATTCCTATATTTTTTCTCAATAACCGCTCTTATTTGTTCGTGAACATCAATATCAAGTTCATCGCATAACTGTTCGGCGGTTTCTTTATCAATGCCTTTTCTTGTAAGTTCAAAGGCAATGCCACGCTTTGACATATGCTTGGAGTTGAGCAGTTTTTCGGCATAGTGTCTTGCAAAACGCTCGTCATCCACAAGGCCGAGCTCTTCCATTCTGTCAACAGCTTTCTGTGCAGAAGCTTCGTCTGCCGTACGGCGGATTTTATCCTCAAGCTCTTTTTTTGAATGTTCTCTGTACGACAACAGCCAAAGAGCTTTTTCTTTTGCACGCCTTTCATTGCTTAGTTTTATAATTTCGTGCAAATCTTCGTCGTCTATCTCTCTGCCGACATCAAAGCGGTTTTCAATCAGCGTTTGTGTGTCGAGAGAAACGGCAAATTCGCCGTCAATATAAACAGCGCTAAGCCTTTTTCTGCGTGGTTTGATTTCTGTAATTTTCATTATTCGTCAACAAGCACATCAATGTTTGCGCTGTTTGCATTTTCTGCAGGAGCGTCGGCGGGCTTTTTAGCATTGGCAACTTCGGTTATCTTTGCCTTTGCGCCCTTTTTGGCAGGAGAGCTTGCCGCAACAACCTTGTCTATATTTGCCATAAGCTTATCTTCAATTTCTTTTGAAAGTTCTTTGTCGTTTTCAAGAAGTTCCTTTACATTATCTCTGCCTTGTCCGAGGCGCTTGCCGTCATAGCTGAACCATGCGCCTGCTTTCTGAACAACATCTGCCTTTACCGCAAGATCAAGCAATTCGCCTGTTCTTGAAATACCCTTGCCGTACATAATGTCAAACTCTGCCTCTCTGAACGGCGGTGCAAGTTTGTTCTTAACGACTTTTGCTTTTGTGTGTGCACCTATCATTTCGCCGTTTTGCTTAAGAACTTCCTGCTTACGAATATCTATTCTTACCGAGCTGTAGAACTTAAGCGCTCTGCCGCCCGTGGTAACTTCCGGGTTGCCGTAAACAACGCCGACTTTTTCACGCAGCTGGTTGATAAAGATAGCAACGCAGTTGCTCTTGTTGATTGCGCCCGCAAGTTTTCTTAATGCCTGTGACATAAGTCTTGCGTGTAAGCCTACATGGCTGTCGCCCATTTCACCTTCGATTTCAGCCTTTGGCACAAGAGCGGCAACCGAGTCGATAACGATTACATCAATAGCGCCGCTTCGGATAAGTGCTTCGGCAATTTCAAGTGCGTCCTCACCTGTGTCAGGCTGTGAAACGAGGAGGGAGTCAACATCTACTCCGAGTGCAGCCGCATAGGTAGGGTCAAGTGCGTGCTCAACATCTATAAAGGCAACATTACCGTTGTTTTTCTGTCCCTCCGCAATACAGTGGAGAGAAAGTGTTGTTTTACCCGATGATTCAGGGCCGTAAATCTCAACAATTCTGCCTCGTGGCAAACCACCGATACCGAGGGCAATGTCGAGTGTGAGTGATCCTGTTGAAATGTGGTCAACATTCATATGCTTGTTTTCGCCAAGGCGCATAACAGCACCCTTACCAAACTGTTTTTCTATTTGAGTAAGCGCAGTTTGCAGCGCTTTTTCTTTATCTAAAGCCATTATAAATACCTCCCGTATTGCAGGTTAAAATTTATTTAATCTGTTCTGTTACCTGTATATTATAAAATATAGCAGTAAAAAAAGCAATAAGAATAGAGTCAAAAAATCGAACTAAGTTTCTATTTTTGGAGCAAAGTCCCGATTATTGCCCTTTGAATACCGCCAAAGTCTATGCTTTCGGTAATTCCGCCAAAGCCGTTATCGGCAAGAATACGGCAAACCTCGTCATACTGCCCTTCGCCAAGCTCAAAAGCAAGCGCACCGCCTGCTTTTAGCTTTGATTTCCATAAAGGAACAATCCTTCGGTAAAAGTCCAGACCGTTCTCGCCGCCGTCAAGCGCCATTGCAGGTTCGTGCTGTACTTCTTCCTGCAAGGCTGCAATATCGGCAGTTTTGATATACGGGGGATTTGATACTATGAGATCAAGACTGTTATCGGCAATGTCTTCGTGACATTCAAAAATGTCGCCATTCAGGGCTTTTACCGCAGAATTGTTTAGTTTAATATTTTGTGTAAGATAAGAAAATGCCTTGTCGCTCAGCTCAACTGCCGTAACTTTGCAGTTTGCGTATTTTTCGAGCGCAAGCGAAATAGCGCCGCTGCCTGCACAAAGGTCAATTACATTCGGACTTTCTTTGCATGATAAGTAATCTATGCAAAGCGAAGTAACTACCTCTGTGTCATCTCTCGGAACAAGAACACCCTCGCCCACAAGCAAGTCAATTCCCATAAAACTCCACTTTCCGAGGAGATACTGCAGCGGTTCGTGATTAAGGCGTTTTTCTGTCAGCTCGGCAAGAACCGCAAGTTTTTCTTCGCTTGCAACAGTTTCTTCGCCCTTTGTAATGAGCGCAAGACGGTTAAACCCGAAAACTTTTTCCGTAAGGCACAAAGCCTCAAAGGCAGGAGCTTCAAACCCTGCCTCTGTTAAAATGCCTTTAGTTTTTCTGTAAGCCTCGCCGACAGTCATAATAAAGCCTCGCAATTATTTGTTGTTAATAATATCTGTGCCGTCATCGGGGATAACAGCTTTCATAGCCTCAATGGCAACTTCAATCATCTTGTCATCAGGCTCTTTTGTTGTAATTCTCTGTGCCCAAAGTCCCGGAGCGGCAATAATTCTTGTAAAAGCATTGTCGTGTTTGCCGCAAATTTTAATAAGTTCGTATCCGACACCGCAGGAAACGGGGAGGAGAAGAATTTTAAATACAGGTCTTAAAAATCCGATGCCGAACGGAGCAACGGGAATAAAAAGACCGATTACAATGCCTACAATAAGCATAAGCACCATAAAACTTGTTCCGCATCTGGGGTGGAAACGAATCTGTTTTCTTACATTCTCAACGGTAAGCTCTTCTTCGTTTTCGTAGCAGAAAATAGTTTTGTGCTCTGCACCGTGGTACATAAATACACGCTTCATTTCTGTCATTTGTGAACATAATACAATGTATCCGAGGAAGAGGGCTATCTTTAATACACCCTCAAAAACTGATTTCCAGAAAATAGCGCCCTCGCCGTCACCCTGAAAGACGGGTACGACATTTGCCGTAAGGTCAAACAGGAAAGACGGTAGAAAGAAGAACAGACCGACCGCAAGTGCCACACCCAAGATTGAAGCAAACACCATTACTACTTTAACAAGTTTGTCGCCGAATTTTTCGTCAAGCCATTTTTCAAACTTGCTCGGTTCTTCTTCTTCCACTTCGCCCGCTTCAACTGCTTTGTCAGCGGAAAGCATAAGCGATTTATAAGAAAGTCGCATTGAATCAATAAGTCCTGCTATTCCTCGTAAAAGCGGCAATTTAAAAAGTTTGCATTTTTCGGGAATAGTGGTCATTTTTATGTCTTCGCTGTAAATTTCGTTTTCGCCTGTTCTTACGCATACGGTAGTACGCTTAGGACCACGCATCATAATACCTTCAATAAGAGCACTGCCGCCTATTGAAGTGATTTTTTTTGTACTGACTTTTCTCATCGCACAATCCTTTCGTTTATAGTTTTACATTTTCTGTTATAGTTTTACATTTTCTGTTATAGTTTTACATTTTCTGTTTGCGGCTGATCCTCGTCACCCTCTTTGTAGATAGGGAAGGTGAGAGTAACTGTTGTGCCAACGCCCTCTCCGCTTTCAATGTCAAGAGAGCCGTGGTGCAGATTCATAATTTCGTCTGCAACTGCAAGACCGATTCCCGAGCCTCGTACCGTCTGATTTGCCTTATAGAACTTTTCTTTAACCTTTGGCAAGTCTTCGGCAGGTATTCCGCAGCCGGTGTCGGTAACTATAATTTTTATAATGTCGGGGTCATCCTTACTGTAAATAACCTGTGCCGCAACCACACCGCCCTTTGGTGTGTATTTAAGTGCGTTGTCAATTACATTGAGGAAAACCTGCTTAAGTCTGTTGCTGTCACCGTAAACAGGCGGATACATTGCGTCCATAGGTTCGTCATAGAGTAAATGCTTGCCCTCGTTTACGGCTCTGTCCTTTAGCATATATACGGTTTCGTCAAATTCGGCAAGAATATCGAGTTTCTCTTTGTTAAGCACCATTCTGCCGCTCTGAATACGGCTGAAATCAAGGAGTTCTTCAACTATGCTTGTAAGTCTGGCACTTTCTTTTATAATAACGCCCATACCTTTGTCAAAGGTGCGCCTGTCGAGTTTGCCTTTTTCGTTGAGCTGCATGGTTTCTGCCCAGCCTTTTATTGCCGTGAGCGGGGTTCTTAATTCGTGAGATACTCTTGAAATAAAATCGTTTTTAGTCTGTTCGGTAGTTTGCAAATCCTTTGCCATATCCGATATAGCGTCACAAAGGTCGCCGATTTCGTCATCGTACTTATGCTCGATTTTTTCGGAGGCGGAAAAGTCGCCCTGCGCAATCTGACCGGCTATAAGCGAAAGTTCGCCTATCGGTTTAACAATGGAGCGGATAAACATAAGTCCCGACAAAAATACAAGCGCCATTATTGCAAGACCGCCCGCAACGCAAAGAACAGAAATAAATAAGATTCTTGAGTGCACGGGTTCCATAGACACGATGTATCTTACGGCACCGAGCATAACGCCGTTTGAATTGCTGATAATGCGGGTTTCGCTCATTGCTCTTTCTCCGGAGAGAAGTTTGCCGTTCCATATGGCGTAACCGTCTGAGTTGTTTTGAGCGTCCTGAAAATCAGGCATTTGAGTTTTATCCGACGGGGTAAAACCCGTGGAAGTCATTATTACTCTGCCCGATGAATTTATTACAATAACTTCCATTTGCTCTTTACGGTCAAAGTTTTCAACATATTCACGGGCAGATGAATTAAAACTTGTTGTGTTGTCGCTCTCGTAGTCTGAAAATACAAGCGACAATTCATTGCCTGCCGAAGAAAGTGTTTGTTCAACACTGCTTTGGTAAACATATGTAATAACAAAGATAAGGCTGACAACGATCAGAACTATTATTGTAAATATAACGCTCAATGTGTTTAACATCCAGCGTTTTGTAATACCCTTAAACATTACGCTGTCGCCCTCCTTAAAGGTGTTTCCTTAAGTTCAGGCGTTCCACTTGTAGCCAAGTCCCCATACGGTGATAATGTACTTAGGATTAGACGGCTCGTCTTCAACTTTCATTCTAAGTCTTCTGATGTTTACATCAACGATTTTGTCCTCGCCGACATAAGCGTCACCCCAAACATGGTTTAAAATGTCCATTCTGTCGAGGGCAGTACCCGGATTAGAGAAAAAGTATTCCATAATCTGAAATTCAACCTGTGTAAGTTCAATCATCTTACCGTTTTTCATAAGTGCACGGTTTCTTAAGTTAAGTGTGAATTCGCCGCTTTTAAGCTCTTCTTTGAAGTTGTTTTCGGCGTGTGACTGTGCAAGCGCTACTCTTCTGTAAAGGGAGTCAACTCTTGCGAGCAATTCGCTTGGTGAAAAAGGCTTTGAAACATAATCGTCCGCACCGAGCATAAGACCTGTTACCTTATCCATTTCCTGTGTTTTTGCGGAAAGCATAATAATGCCGATACCGCCGTTGCGGCTTCTAAGCTCCTTACAAACCTGAAAACCGTCAATACCCGGCATCATAACATCAAGAATGGCAACATCAAAGTCGCCGTTGTGTTCTTCGTATTTTTGAAGTGCAGCCTCGCCGCAGTCAGCCTCGACTACATCATAGCCTGCTCTTGTAAGGTTGATAACGACAAAGTCACGAATTGCAGCCTCGTCCTCACAAACAAGAATTTTTTTCATAATAAACCTCCGTAATGTGTTTTATCCAAAAAAATTATATATTATTAACTGTCATCAGTGAAAAAGCTGTTTTTATATCGTCTTCGCTGATTGAAAGTGATGTTTCTTCGTTTACATCCGCAAAAGCGTATGCTGTGCTTTCGTTCTTATATATTAATGTATAAGCGTCACTGTCCTCGCCGACATCCCATTGCTCAAGTTTAAAAGCTCTGATTTCAAATACTTTTTGTCCTAAGTTGTCAAAATCCCATTCAAAAAAGCTCATAGCCCGTTTTTCACTGTCAAGTCTGACGGTATATGTACCGTCTGCCCAGCTTTCGGGAACGGTAAAGCTGTAGCCGTTTTGGTAATCGGGAATTTGGTCGGATAAGTGATTTAAAATTTCACTCTGCGGATAAAAACTGTTCCAGCTTATTTTATCCGCAACAGCCGATTTATCTTCATCGCTTGTTGAAGGCAATTTATCAACGACAGGAATTTCCGTAACGGAATCGTTGTTTATATCCGTACAGATTATATCGGCAGAGCGTTGAGTAATATTTTTATCTTTTTCTTTAAAAAGCGGATTCCTCAAAACCGAAAGTTCGGTATTAAAATAAATAATCTGTGTGACGGTATCATCATTGGCAAAACAACCGTCAACTATAAGCACATTTTGTCCATTTTCGGCAGCTGTTACCGTAATATTTTTAAATCTTGTAATATTCGGGTCCATTTTTACGCTTGCCTTTGAGTAAAGACAGTTGCGTTCCTCGCTGTAAACAAGCATATTTGCCGTTGCGTCGTTTTCTGTGGTATATAGTGACAGCAGCATTACTTCGTTTACACCGTCACTGTCAAAATCGGAACAGTAAAAACTCGAATAACTGCTTTCAACAGTAAGCCTGTTTGTCTTGCCGTTTGAGTATGAGTGGCAGGCAAGATTATTAATGCTTGAGTTATATGTAGTGTAGCCCGAAAGAATCTCAAGCGTACCGCTGCCCGTTACATCGGCAAAGTCAACGCAGTCAACATCGGTTGCGTCTAAGGCACAGTTTTCGGAGAGCTTCCATTCGTCATTTGCGCAGTACATTACAAGCATATGCACTTCCGCTTTGGTTTCGTTAGGCGTGCGGTAAAAAGCAATTGCTTCGTCGGTACCGTCATTGTCAAGGTCTTTCATAACTATGGCACTGCGGTAGTTGCCCGACTTAGGATATTTTAAGGTGTATCCACTGCCTGCGGTGTCGGCAATAAGCTGTTCGATTTCCGCCTCGTCACCGACAGTTTTCGGAGGGCGGATAAGGTTGTCTGTTCCTATGTCTGCGCCGTCACAGCCGCTTGCGGAAATCGCAAACGCACACAACAGTGCGGCGGAAATAACCGCTTTGACTTTCATATCCGTCCCTCCTTTATAAAAAGTTAAAATTAATCGTGCTTTACAACAGCTCTTAAATACTTTATTTTTATACCCTCGGCAGAAAACATTTTTTCGTGCTCGGTTTCAATATTGTCTGTAACATCGCTGTTGTGCAGGTCGTATGTTTTGTAGATGATTTCGTAACCGCTCTGCTCAAAATATTCAAGACTGTCCGCAAAAAGTGCGTCGTCATCAGTCTTAAATCGAATTTCGGCATTTTCGTCAAGAAAATTTTTGTACATTTCAAGTTTCTTGGGAAATGTAAGTCTTCTCTTGTTATGCTTTGGACGAGGCCACGGGTTGCAGAAATTAATAAACATACCCTTGATTTTATCGTCCTTTGTAATTATTTTATCAATTTGCTCTACATTGTAGTTTACAAGCAAAAGATTTGTAATATCGGCGTCTGTTTTGCCCTCGTTCTTGAAAATTTCAACAATGTTTCGTCTGCCGACGCCGAGCATATCAATTTTAATGTCAACCGCAATAATATTTTTATCCTGATTTTTAACGGCAAACTGTCCTGCAAACCCGCCTTTGCCGCAGCCTATTTCAAGGTAAAGAGGAAATCCGTTGTTAAAAGTTTCGTTCCATTTGCCTGCGTGTTCTTCAGGATTTTTTACAAAAAAATCGCAAACCGCAAGTTCAGGCTCTGCCCATTTTTTCTTTCTGATTCTCATAATGTAAAATTATGCACTTAATGTGCATCTCCTCATAAATATTCATCATACTATTATATCAAATTATTACAGATATTGCAACGAATATTTAATAAATAATACATTGTTTAAATGTATTTAATCTTATCGTTACATACTTCCGATTTTGTAAAGCCGGTGTTACCGAATCTTTCAGAAAGTTTACGGCAAAGCGGAGATATTACAATATCTTCGGTTTTAAAATGTCCTGCGTCAACAATTGAAATTCCGAGTTCGTTTGCAAGCAGAATTTCGTGGTGTTTTATTTCACCTGTAAGCAGAACATCGCCTCCCTCATAAAATGCACTTTCCACATTGGAACCGCCTGCTCCCGATGATACTGCGACTTTGTGAATCTCGTTTTTTACATTAGTGTATCTCAGTCCGCTGCAATTGAGATTTGTTTTTACGGTTTTTGCAAAACTTTCAATATCCGTGTCGAGTTCGCCCATAAAAAGACATTCGCCGCTTTTGCAAAGTCTTGTGTTTTTAAGTCCCACTGCGTTTGCAAGGCAAAGGTTTACACCGAAACTTTCGGATAAATCAAGGTTTGTGTGCATACAAACGGCAGAAATGTTTTTTTCCGCAAGACGGTAGGGAACAGAGGAGGAATCAAGTTTTTTTATTGCATTAAAAATAACGGGGTGATGACTTATGATAAGCTCTGCGCCGAGCCTATCTGCTTCGTCAACGACCTCGTTTGTTATGTCAAGAGCAACAAGCACACGGCTTACAGGTTTGTTTTTACTGCCTATAAGCAGACCGCAGTTGTCAAAATCCATAGCGGTATCAACGGGTGCAAATTCCTCAAAAAATTCAAGTATATCGTTTATTGTAGTCATCAGAGCATCTCCCTTAGCTTTTTTGCGATTTCAGCGTAACGGGCATCGCCCTTTGCCTGTTTTTCAAGTTTTGTTATTTGCTTTTCTGTAAAAAGCCTGTGTGTGGATTTTACGGACGGCTGCAGCTTTGCACAATACAGCTCGGTTTGCGTGTATTCGTGTTTTTTGCCGCTGTAGCATACAAGAAGTACTGTGTAGCATTTGCCTGCGGCGGTACAGCAGTCCTGTTTTAAAATTTCAAAACCGTTGTCAAAAAGGTATTTAATCAAAACTTCACTTTTGGTCATAGGCTGTAGAATAAAGTGCTTTTCGCTGTTCTTTGCATATGCACAGCTGTCAAGAATGGCTGCGATAAGTTCTCCGCCCATACCTGCGATTACAAAATCGTCAGCCTCGTTTTCGGCTATGTTTTCAAGTCCGTTTGAAAGTCTTGCGGAAATCAAATGTTCGGCGTTAAAACTTTTTATCGCAGCCCGGCCTCTTGAGAGAGGCTCGGGGTTAATGTCTGCGGCAATAGCAGACGGGCAGGTGCCGTTAAGGCACAGCCACAGCGGAAGATATGCGTGGTCTGTGCCAATATCAGCAAGCCTTGAGTTTTGCCTTACAAAGCCCGCACACATTCTAAGCCTTTGGTCAAGAGATATTTTATTTTGCAAATTAATCAATCCTTTCAGCCCGAATGTGATAAACGGACAAATTATTTGTTTACAATCCGGTTGAGAACATCAATAAGCTCGTCGGCATTTGCACCGTGAACCATACATGCCTCTTCAATTGTTTCGCCTCTTGATGCAGGGCAACCAAGGCAGTGCATACCAATGCTGAAGAAAGCCTCGGCAGTTTCGGGATATTTGTCGAGAACATCACCGATGATAGAATTCTTTGTGATTTCCATAATTAAAAACCTCCTTGTCGGCAAAGCCAAAATTAAATCTAAAAGCAGATTTATCCGCCAAAAACGGTATTTTAGCGGATAAATCATTATAACATATTTTTTAACCGAAAGTCAAAAAATATATATTAAATTTTAGGATTTTTTACTTTGCTTCGGCAAAGGTAAACTTTCCGTCTGCAAAGTCGCATTTAACCTTGCTTTTTGCTTTAATTGTGCCGTCAAGCATTTTCTCCGAAAGCGGATCTTCAATGTCTGATGTTATGGCACGGCGAAGAGGTCTTGCACCGTAGACTTCGTCAAAGCCCTTGTCGGCAATTGCGGAAATAGCCTCGTCTGTAAATTCAATTTCAATTTCCATATCGGACAAACGCTTTTTAAGACCTGCAAGCATCTTGACTGCAATTTCTTTAATCTCGTCCTTGCTGAGTCTGTCAAATACGATGATGTCGTCAATACGGTTAATAAATTCAGGACGGAAAGCCTTTTTAAGTTCGCCGAGCACAAGCTCCTTAGTGTTTTCGGTTTCCTTGTTTTCACTGTTTTCATCGGTAAATCCGAGTGAACTGTGCTTTTCCGTAAGAAGTTTTGCACCTATGTTAGATGTCATAATGATAACAGTGTTTTTGAAGTCAACCGTTCTGCCCTGTGAGTCGGTAAGTCTGCCGTCATCAAGGATTTGAAGAAGAATGTTAAATACATCCGGGTGTGCCTTTTCGATTTCATCAAAGAGGATTACCGAGTATGGTTTTCTTCTTACCTTTTCCGTAAGCTGACCGCCCTCGTCAAAACCGACATATCCTGGAGGTGAACCTACAAGACGGGATACCGTATGCTTCTCCATATATTCACTCATATCAATACGGAGCATAGCGTTTTCATCACCGAACATAGCGGCGGCAAGTGCCTTGCAAAGTTCTGTTTTACCTACGCCTGTCGGACCGAGGAAGATAAATGAACCGATAGGACGCTTAGGGTCTTTAAGACCTACTCTGCCACGGCGGATTGCCTTGGCAACAGAGCTTACTGCCTCGTTTTGACCGACAACTCTTTCGTGAAGTTCTTTTTCAAGGTTGAGAAGTCGCTCGCTTTCCTCTTTTGTAAGCTGAACAACAGGGATTCCTGTCCATTCCGATACAATCTCGGCGATAACTTCCGGAGTAACTTCGCCGTTGCGGTTCTCTCTGTTTTCGTACCATTCCTTTTTGGCTGTGTCAAGCTGTGACTGAACATTTTTCTGTTCATCTCTTAATTTTGCGGCACGCTCAAAGTCCTGCTCGTTAATGGCACTTGCTTTTTCCTGCTCAAGTTTGTCAATTAACTCTTCAAGCGACTTGATGTCCGGAGGAGAGGTAAGACCCTTAAGTTTTACCTTAGACGCACCCTCATCAATAAGGTCAATAGCCTTATCCGGGAGGTATCTGTCGGCAATGTAACGGGAAGAAAGATTTACTGCCGCCTCAATTGCCTCGTTTGTAATTCTTACCTTATGGTGCGCCTCGTAGCTGTCACGCAAGCCTTTAAGAATTTCAACAGCCTGCTCTTTTGTAGGCTCGCCAACCTTTACAGGCTGGAATCTACGCTCAAGAGCCGCATCTTTTTCAATGTATTTTCTGTATTCGTTAATGGTTGTTGCACCGATAACCTGGAAGTCACCTCTTGCAAGCGACGGCTTTAAGATGTTTGCCGCATCGGCACTGCCCTCGGCAGAACCTGCACCTACAATGGTGTGGAGTTCATCAATAAAGAGGATAGTGTCCTTTGACTTTTTAACTTCATCAATTGCGGACTTGATTCTTTCCTCAAAGTCGCCACGGTACTTAGCACCTGCAATCATACCTGTAAGGTCAAGACTTACAACCTTTTTGTCACGCAGAATTTCAGGTACATTGCCGTTTGCAATTTCAAGGGCAAGTCCCTCGGCTACTGCTGTTTTACCTACACCCGGCTCACCGATAAGCACAGGGTTGTTTTTGGTACGCCTTGAGAGAATCTGAATAACTCTCTTTATTTCTTTTTCTCTGCCGATAACAGGGTCAATTTCACCGTTCTTGGCAGCCTTTGTCAAATCTCTGCCGAATTTCTCCAGTGCGGAGCCGCCCTCTTCTTTGCCTTGTGGGTAGCCGTTTTCCATACCCGAAAACTGATTTTCGGATGAGCCTTTCTGTAAGCCGCCTGCAACCGCATTTGCAACAGCATTAGAACTTACGCCGAGTTTTCTTAAAATACTTGTAGCGTAGCTGTCACTTTCGGAAACTATTGCAAGCAAAATATGCTCTGTGCCTACATAGCTGCTGCCTGTCCTTGCAGAAATCATCATTGCGGTTCTGAGAACACGCTTTGTACGGGGAGTAAAGCTGTCGGGTGAGAGGGAAGTCTGAATACCTCTGCCGTCAACATTGGCAATCTCTTTTTCGAGTGCCTCCGCCGTTACGCCGCATTCTTCAAGAGCTGCGGCGGCAACACCGCTACCCTCTTTTATAAGACCAAGCAGAATATGCTCGGTGCCAATATAGTCGTGACCGAAATTTTGAGCTGACTCAATAGAAAGGTTTAATGCCTTGTTTGCCTTTTGAGTAAATCCTCTGAATTCATACATAATCGTCAGTCCTTTCGATAATTTTTTACTGATTATTTTTTACACTTCTTCAAGTGCTTTTCTGAGCAAATCCGCTCTTGCCACATCACGCTGTGCAGCGGAAAGATTTTTACCGCTGTTTACCATAAGCGTAGCAGGTTCAACATCTGTCATCAGCTTGTCGATTGTAAGCAAAGGAACATCTTTGAGCTGTCCCGAAACTATGCCCAAACGAACATTTGAAAGTAGCTGTAAAGCCTCATCGTGTGCGATTGTACGGGCATATTTCAATATGCCGAGGCTGCGGCTGATGCTGTCCTGAATGTCAATATTTGAACAAATACGCTCTCTTGCAAGTTCCTCTTGCGAGATAAGCTGTGATGTTATATTTTTAAGGTTTTCAATGGCAGCTTTTTCGGAGATGCCGAGTGTAACCTGGTTAGAAAGCTGATATAAACTTCCCTTTGGCTCTGTGCCCTCGCCATGAGTGCCTCTTATGGTAAGACCGAGTTTTGAAAGATTGCCTGCAATTCTGCCGATTGCTCGGCTCTTTTCAAGTGCCGGCAAATGCAGCATTACCGACGCTCTCATACCTGTGCCGAGGTTTGTCGGGCATTGGGTAAGATAACCGAGTTTCTCGCTGAAAGCAAAGTCAAGGCTTTCATCAAGCAAGGTGTCGAGCTTATCGACAAGGTCATATGTCTGCTCAAGTGCAAGTCCCTTTGTGATTGCCTGTATTCTGATGTGATCCTCTTCATTAATCATAATAGAAAGGCTTTCATCGGAATTTACAAGCAATGCTCTGCCCTCTGTATTGCTTATGAACTCAGGACTTACAATTCTGCGTTCAACAAGCGATACACACTGTGCCTCGGTGAGGTCGCTCATCTTAATGAATTTAAAGTCGGAGGCAATTGAGCTGTTGCTGTTTTTGACAGCCGATCTTACTTTTTCAATAACCTTTTCCATTCCGTCGGGTGAAAGCTTGCAGGGGAAAGGAAAATCCTTTAGATTTCTTGCAAGTCTTACTCTTGTGGAAATTACTGAATTGTCACTCATTATTATGCCTCCATTCCTTTGATTGTATCTCTTAATTCTGCGGCTCTTTCAAAATTCTGTTCTTTGACTGCTGCGTCAAGTTCATTTTTTAATTGAGCAATTTTTTCTTCTTTTGTAGGTTCGTGTTTTTCGGCTTTCTGTACCGTTCTGTCGCTGTTCTTGCCGCAATGTGTTGTGTTGCCGTGAATTCTTCTGATAAGTGGGAAGAGTTCGTCGCCAAATACATCATAGCAATCGGCACAGCCTACATGACCTGTTTTTGCAATTTCCGAATAAGTGCTGCCACAGGTTTCGCATCTTCTTGCCTGTGTTCTTGCCGGAAGTGCGTTGCCAAAGAAACTGCCGAGGAAGTTTGAAAATTCATCCTCAATGTCAGAGAACACATTTGTGTATCCCATTTTCTTTGCACATTCACTGCAAAGGTCATATTCTTTGATTTCTCCGTTGATTATAGATTTAACATGTGTGTTAGCATTATTAACACCGCATTTTTGACATTTCATAATAAATACCTCCTGCTTTTATGATATTGCTAAAAGCATATTCTTAAAAAGATCAGCTCTGAGCGAATCTCTTTTTTCCTGCTCGACGGTATGCAACGCTCGGTCAGACAACGCAGATGCCATAACCTTTGCAATGCTCAGCTCAATAATTGACCTGTTGACCATATTGTTAAGCATTGCCTCGGCTGACGCTTTGTCAAGCGAATTGCCTACAGAGTTAATTATATGCATTATAGCAGTACCTCTATCCATACTTACACGGCTTATTCTTATGTAACCGCCGCCGCCTCGTCTGCTTTCAACAATGTAACCTTGTTCCGGAGTAAAGCGTGAGGTGATAACATAATTTATTTGACTTGGCACACAACCAAGATTTCCCGCAAGTTCATTTCGCTGAATTTCCGCACTGCCGTTCTGCTCGTCGAGCATTTCTGTAATATATTTAGCGACCAAATCGCTCATTCTCATCTTTTCTCGCCTCTCTTTCAGATTGTGACTTTATTATAGAACTAAAGTCAGAGAAAGTCAAAGTCAAATAAAGTCAAAAACCAAATGCTAATTTAAAAAATACTCGCAAATACTCTCGAATACTCGCAAATACTAAATTTTAAAATATTTTTGACTTTTTCTGACCTTTTTTAAAATTGCCGATATTTTCTTGACTTTTAAAAACATACAAATGAAAAATACTTCATATAATAAGTATAGTAAATAAAAACGGAAGTGATAAAATGATTGTCAGTACAAATATAAACATAGACAGCGAGTTAAAGAAATCGGCACAGGAATTGTACTCGGATTTAGGGCTTGATTTGTCAACAGCGGTTAATTTGTTTTTAAAGCAGTCCTTGCGAGAACAGAAGATACCGTTTGAAATAAAAAGGGAGAGTGAGGAAGAAGGCTTTTTTGATACTTTGAAAAGTTTTACAAAAAAGCCGGAGTATTCGTCCTTTGCGGAAATGGTTAATTCAAATACAGATTAAAACAGCCGCACCTTGCAAAAAAGAACCGCAAGGTGTGGCTGTTTATATTAATAACAGTATGATAATTTTATAGTCAGTCAGACGATTTTTATTATCCAATCTGAATTTTATAACCAAAAATCATTTTCCCCAATACTTTCTGTCCAAACTGCGATACTGCACTGCCTCAAGAATATGGTCGGATTTAATGATTTCGCTGTTATCAAGGTCGGCAATCGTCCTTGCGACTTTAAGCACTCTGTCGTAGGCTCTTGCGGTCATTCCCATACTTTCAAACGCACTTTTCAGCATTTGCTCCGCCTCGTCATCAATAATACATACTTTTTCAAACTGTTCGGCATTTATATTTGCGTTACAGCTTGTACTTGTGCCTTTGTAGCGTTCGGACTGAATTTTTCTTGCTTTGTCAACACGCTTTTTAATTTCGGCAGACGGTTCCGTCTGTTCTTTATCTCTAAGCTCGTCAAATTTAACTGCCGATACCTCTATATGTATATCAAAACGGTCAAGCAGCGGACCGCTGATTTTATTAAGGTAATTATGTATCTTTTGCGGAGTACAGGTGCATTTTCCTGACGGGTCATTAAAATATCCGCACGGACAAGGATTCATTGGAACACTGAACTTGATACAATTTAACCTTATTTCCCCTAGGGGTGTTCAAAGGGGGTTCATTTGAACACCCCTTGAGAAATGGCACTTGCAGGCATAAAAGAAGGCAGACGGTCTCGTTACAAGACCACCTGCCTGTTGATTATTGCTATCTAGTTTTCTGTATCTCGTCAGCCCGACAAACTTGAATTTATCACTATGATAAACAACCAATAGATTATTCGTTAATTTCTTGTTTGTCGCGAAAAGCCTTTTTTGTAACCATTGTGAAATCGAATTTCTCCATGTGGAGTGTGTTATATGGCTTTTCTTCAATTACGATGTCAGATTTGTCTGCTTCTATTATAATGTTTTTTCCGGAAAGATCGCAGGATATCTGCGTTTGAGCTATTGATGGAAGCCCCAATGAATGACAATTTCTTTGGTCATCTTCAAAAGAAGAGCTTTCTTCAAAATAGTCAAGGAAACATTTAAAATATAATCTGCCATTCTCAAAACCGTTGAGCTCTATTTTTGTCCAAGAAGAAGTATATTTATTAATATGTTCTTTAGGGATATCAAAAAACATTCCTACCATTTCAATTATCTTATTACGGTCTTTATTACTGAAAAAACATTTCTTTTTCATAGAATTAGTATCATAAATCCAGGTATGATTAAGACCTTTGTAGATAATTGTTTCATCATCAAGGAAAAACATAACAGATCCATCAAAATGCGGATTGATAAGTTTTTGTGTTTCACGGTCATACCACATTGTATTGTTATTACTATGTGTCCAGTGCTGAAAAAAGATACGCTTTGGCGTAATATGCAAGTCTATGCCGCTTTTCTTGATGCCTGAATGCTTGAACAATACTTCGGATTCTCCGCTGTTTAAGTGATATACAGCAACTTTGTTGCCTATATTGAAAAACAAATCGTTTTCGTAAAAGCAAAGATCACCGTAACATTCACCTTTATATATCAGCTTTTCTTTTCCCGTAGAGAAATCTCCAATATATATGCTTGCTTTTTTGCTTAACTTGTAATCGGCTCCGTCGGGCAGAAATTCCTGAGTATACCATGCAGCCATATTATTTCCGATAGCAATGTCCTGAACGGCTGTATGCTTTTCGATTTTTATATCCTCGCTTCTGTTTGACAAATGCTTTCCACCAACGCTGATTGCAGGCATTATTGACGGACGAGGATACTCTCCGTGAGCATCAAAAGAATATTTAATATTATTCTCGCTAAAAATGATTTTGCCGTTTTCAATCTTTATATCCATAAGTCACCTCATAAACAAATCCCAATTTTTCTGTATCTTGCTCCCATCTTCTTGCCCATCGGACAAGAATCATCCCTCGCTCAAAGAGCTCTGTCAATTCCGATTTGTAAAACTCAACACACTTATTATACCTTATATCGGCTGATTCGCATATCAATTTTATGTCATATTTATGTCATATTTTTGCAATATAAAAGGTCAAACCCGACAAGCCCGATGGTTACTGACGAATACGACCTTTTATTATCAAATTTCTGAATTTTTTCTTCTATTATAATATATGTCAAATCAGGATTTAATTTATCTCGTTTTTATCTTAAATCCGTTCTTAAAGATGAATAGTATATCATCCTTTGACTTTACCACCACTTCATGAACAAGGCTGCTCCAAAGTCCCTCATCGAATTCCTCTACCAAAGCACCCTGCTTTTCCAATGCCCGGATGAAACCCTTGAATAATTCCCTCTGAGCCTTTTTGCTTTCAATCTGTTCTGAAATCTTGTCATAATCTGCTTTGATGGTATTGTACCTTTCGGTAAGGTCAGCATATCTTCTCTCATATTCATTCTGTTCAAGTGCCATCCGGCTGTTCTCCGCTATGGCTGTCTGCATCTGATCTGTGATTCAGTCAGACAATTTTTATTATCCAATCTGAATTTTATAACCGAAAATCATTTTCCCCAATACTTTCTGTCCAAACTGCGATACTGCACTGCCTCAAGAATATGGTCGGATTTAATGATTTCGCTGTTATCAAGGTCGGCAATCGTCCTTGCGACTTTAAGCACTCTGTCGTAGGCTCTTGCGGTCATTCCCATACTTTCAAACGCACTTTTCAGCATTTGCTCCGCCTCGTCATCAATAATACATACTTTTTCAAACTGTTCGGCATTTATATTTGCGTTACAGCTTGTACTTGTGCCTTTGTAGCGTTCGGACTGAATTTTTCTTGCTTTGTCAACACGCTTTTTAATTTCGGCAGACGGTTCCGTCTGTTCTTTATCTCTAAGCTCGTCAAATTTAACTGCCGATACCTCTATATGTATATCAAAACGGTCAAGCAGCGGACCGCTGATTTTATTAAGGTAATTATGTATCTTTTGCGGAGTACAGGTGCATTTTCCTGACGGGTCATTAAAATATCCGCACGGGCACGGATTCATTGCCGCAACCAACATAATGTTGCAAGGATAAGTGTAGCTTCCGTGCGAACGGGAAATCGTAATTTTTCCGTCCTCAATAGGCTGACGGAGCACTTCAAGCGACATTCGGGAAAATTCGGGTAATTCGTCAAGAAAAAGTACGCCGTTATGAGCAAGCGATACTTCACCCGGTCGAACTGTTCCTGTACCTCCTCCGCCAAGACCCACGGCAGTTACCGTATGATGCGGCGAACGGAACGGTCGTGTGCGTACAAGTCCGTTTTTGTCGAGCAAACCTGCTATTGAATGAATTTTTGTGGTTTCAATCATTTCTTCAAATGTCATATCGGGCAGAATTGACGGAATACGCTTTGCAAGCATACTTTTACCCGATCCGGGAGGACCGATTAACAGTATGTTGTGACCTCCTGCAGCCGCAATTTCCAGTGCTCTTTTTACTTCTGCCTGCCCCTTAACCTGTGAAAAATCGGGCACAAACTGTTTGTCTGTATTATCTTCATCAATTTCCGCAACGGCAGGTTCAATAGGTTTATCGCCGCTCAAGTGTGCAATCAGTTGTAAAATATTTTTAACGGGATAAACTTCAATGCCGTCAACCACTGCGCCCTCTGCGCCGTTTGCAAAAGGTACATATATCTTTTGATAACCGAGTTCACGGGCTTTTATTACCATAGGGAGTACGCCGTTTATGGGTCGTACATCTCCGCCGAGTGACAGTTCTCCCAAAAATGCCGAGTCGGAAATTTCCGCAACTACAGCGCCTGTCATCTTAAGCACTGCAATAAGAATTGGCAAATCGTATATAGGACCTTCCTTTTTTATATCGGCAGGGGCGAGGTTAATTGTGATATGTGCGGTCGGAAAATTAAATCCGCAATTTTTCATTGCACTTTTAACACGGTCACGGCTTTCCTTTACGGCGGCATCCGGCAGTCCTACCATATCGAATGTGGGAAATCCTTTGTTAATTGCGCCCTCAACCTCTACGGGATAGCTGTCCATTCCCATAAGACCGAAACTGTTAATTTTCACAACCATTTTAAGCACCTCTTATTAAAAACTACATAATATTATACCATTTTATCTTTTTGCTTACAAGTCAAAAAATATATAAATATGTAAATTCTGCACAATTATTGACGAACGGATTAAAAAAATTTACAAATAATATTTACTTTCTTATTGACAAATAAAAGGAAATAGGTTATTATTTACAGTAAGGAAAAGTCTTTTGAGGTGAGCTTGTGTCTGAATCGTTAAAAAATCTTTCAGAGCTTTCGGATGCAAAGCTTGCAGAGCTTGTAAAAAGCGGAAATGACAGTGCTTTTGATGTGCTTACGCTAAGATACTTGCGAAATATTGGCTTTTTGGCAAAAAAATATTCTGCGGACGGTTACGAGCGCAACGACTTTGTTCAGGAAGGACTTTTGGGACTTTTGTACGCTTGTCGAACATTTGACAGCAACAACAAAGCCTCTTTTAAAAGTTATGTTGATATTGTTGCAAAACGCAGATTTATTTCTATTGTGCGTAAAGCTCAAAGGCAAAAAGCCGTGCCGAGCTCAAGTCTTGTGTCGCTTGATGCAGACAACGACGAGATTGAGGGCGAAAGTACAGACCCGGAGCAGATGATGATTGCAAAAGAACATTATTCTTTGCTTTTAGACGAACTTAAAACCTTGCTTTCGGAAAGAGAGTATATGGTACTGATGCTGTACTGCGGCGGAATGAGTTATGTTGAGGCTGCAAAAAAACTTAGCATATCCGCAAAGTCAGCCGACAATGCGTTGCAGAGAGCCAAAAAGAAAATTTCCTTACATTATATGTCCTTAAAAGATTAAGCGGTGCAATTCCGCAAAAGGGCAAAACAATTATACAGTACAAAAGTGAGGTAAAAAACAATGTACGAAGATAAGACATTAGTATGTAAAGAATGTGGAAATGAATTTGTTTTCACAGCAGGCGAGCAGGAATTTTATGCTGAAAAAGGTTTCGTAAACGAGCCACAGCGTTGCAAAGCTTGCAGACAGGCTCGTAAGAATGCTGCTAAACCGGCTCGTGAACTTTTTGAAACAACCTGCGCAGAGTGCGGCGGTGTTGCAAAGATTCCTTTCAAGCCAATGGAAGGCAAGTCTTACTACTGCAGCGATTGCTTTGCAAAGAGAAAGTAACAACAGACAGACTTATATTTATTATAGCGATTTTAAAAGACATTGTTTTAAAACCAATATAGTTTGTATATTTTTTTAAGCTGTAACGAACGGCGGATTTCATTGTAAATCCGCCGTTTTTCTCTTTTTAATGATGTTTTTGTGAGTTTTTCTTTTCAAAACTTTCATATATAAAACACAAAATCTCTATTGACATTTTGTAATACAGGCTTTAAAATAGTTACTAATCGGTAATAATTTAGATACAATTTTTTAACATTTTTGAAGTGATAAAGGAGTTTTCTTAATGGGAAAGCTTGGCTATATTGTAAGATGTATTGCACATATGGATTACAGCGCACTTTTTGATACTGTAAAGCAGGTGCATAAACTTTCAGGCAAACCGAGAGCGGTTATACTTGCCGATATAGTTTCCTGCGGATTTAAGTACGGCGCAGGATATAAGGATTATTTGCTTTGTGAATTTTATAATCTCAACAGCGAACAGAGGGCAACATTTGTGACAAGAGGTATAAACAATACCGTTGTAAAGCTCTTGAATGACCCTGATTACTATCATATTCTTGATAATAAAACTGAATTTTACACTATGTTTAACGATTATCTTCACCGCAAGTGGCTTAATTTTGCAAAATGCAGTAAAAGTGAATTTGTTGATTTTATGCAGGAATTTGACGAAATTATATGTAAGCCTGATGATTTGTGCTGCGGCAAAGGTGTAGACAAGCTGAAAAAAGCGGATTTTGGCAGTCTTGACGATATGTATGACGAACTGAAAAGACGGCATATCAGTATTGTTGAAGAAGTGGTAAAACAGCATCACGATATGAGCAGAATCAACCCCGATTCCGTAAACACAATCCGTGTTTATACTGTTTTGACAGATGGCAAGGCTAATGCTATATATGCGTGTATCCGTATGGGCAACAGCGATCGCCCTGTAGATAATATTAACGCAGGCGGTATGTATTCGCCTATTGATATGAAAACGGGCAAAATTGCGTTTCCTGCTTGTGATAAACAGAGAAAAGTTTACGAAAAACACCCACGCTCGGGATGTGAACTTAAAGGTTATCAAATTCCGTTCTGGGAGGAATCAATAGCTATGTGTTGTGAGGCGGCGGAAAAACTCCCGCAACTCGGATATATCGGTTGGGATGTTGCAATTACAGAGAACGGACCGTTGTTTATTGAGGCGAATAATATGCCCGGACACGACGCTTTACCGCAAATGCCGTTGCAAGCACCCGATAAAATCGGCTTTTTACCGACACTAAGACAATATGTTAAGGGAATATAAATTATTTGGCAAATTGTCGGCTTGGCGTCAGATTTTAAAATTTTTATTCTGATTTTTTGCAAAAAATTTAACATATAATATCAAAAAGCACGGCTGTCATTAGGACAGTTGTGCTTTTTTGCGCTTTCTGTATTTATTGTGACATAATGCAGTAAGATAAAATTATTTAACTCTTTGATTGCGTTAATGTTTAAAAATTACTTAATAACGGCTTAAATACTGATAAAAATAAGCATAAGAGTTATATTTACCGAATATAAATTAATTAATTTAGCAAGCAATATTATTTCTACAAAAGAATATATAAACTGCCTTCCACATACTGACAAAACGATTGAGTGCAAAATTTTATAATATAGGTAAAGGTTGCAGACAATGCTATCTATTATAATATAAAAAAGAAAAGGATGTTAAAAATGGAGGCAAAAAAAGCTCTGGTTCGCAAAAATTTTGATGGCTCGGCTGAATTTGCAAGAACGGTGATTACAAACATAGTATATTTTGTCAGCGGTGTTCTTGTGTCAAAGGGGGCAATGCTTGGAAATCTATCTCCTTTCGGAGCGTCTTTTGCGGCGGCTGTACCAAAAAAATATTTGCTGTCGGCACTTGCAGGCACAGGGCTTGGCTATATTTTGCTTACGCCCTCGGACAGTTTCAGGTACATAGCTGTTGTGGTTGCGATAGGCGGTATAAGGTGGCTTACAAGCGACATAAAAAGGGTGAAGAACAGCGCACTTTTTGCTCCGCTTGTTGCATTTTTGCCTATTCTTGCAACGGGTATTGTACTCACATTTGTCAGCACAAGCACGCTTTCCTCGATTACCGACTGCATTATCGAGGCGGTGCTTGCAGGTACGGCGGCTTATTTTTTCAGCAGTACGGTAAGGCTTTCAACCGAAAGACGCAGTATTGCCGCATTTTCCCAACAGGAAACCGCAAGTCTTGTGCTTACAGGCTGTGTTTTAATGCTATCGTTCGGCAGTGTTGCCATTGAGGGCATTTCTGTCGGCAGAATACTTGCCGTTCTTGTTACCTTGCTTTGTGCAAGATACGGGGGTGTTGCAGGCGGTTCTGTCTGCGGAATTGCAACGGGAGCAATATTCAGTATTGCAAGCAGAAATCAAGGCTTTATCTGCGGCGGATACGCATTTGGCGGACTTATGGCAGGATTGTTTTCGACTGTCGGCAAATTTGCCTGCGTAATAGCGTTTATGATTTCCGATGCGGTTATGTGCCTTGCTTTCAGCGACAGGGTGGCTCTTGCCGAGGTACTTATAGAAAGTTTTACGGCGTCTGTCATTTTTATGATTCTGCCCAAAGAAGTAGGTAATTTTATTGCACCTGTTTTTTCTCATGAAAAAAATGCTTCTCTCGGTGAAACTTTGAGGAAAAATGTGGTTATGAGGCTTGATTTTGCCTCAAAAGCCATTAATAATGTTAAAAACGATGTCAACGGAGTATCCGACAGACTTAAAAGGCTGTATTCGCCCACACTTGATATGGTATGCGACAATGTCAGGAAAAATGTCTGTTCAGGCTGTGGATTAAAAGTTTACTGTCACGATAAACAGGAGGGAGTGACCTATGATGATTTTCGCCGCCTTGAGGAAAGGCTTGAACAACAGGGAAGAGTGAGTGAAAACGATATTGAGGAGGTCTTTGTCAAAAAGTGCTGCAAAAAGCGTGAGATAGCCGACAGTATGAACAGCAATTACAGGGAATATATTTCTTGTCTGGAGGCTCAACGCAGGGTAGATGATGTACGCAGTGTCGTTGCGGGACAATTCTCGGGAATCGGGGATATTTTATCCGATTTATCTGATGAATTTAAAAGCGCAATGAAATGTGACACCGAGGCGGCAGAAAGAGTAATTTCTGCTTTATCGGCTTTCGGAATTATTCCCATGGAATGTATTTGCCTTATAACTTCGGGCGGAAGAATGAATGTTGAACTTTCAATTTCTCCCAAATCAAAGCGCTTTTCAAAAGGACAGTTAATGCGTGAAATTTCAAAATGCTGCGGCAGAAGATTTGATTTGCCTCTTATTACCAAAGAGGGCGGCAGTATAATGGCAAAATTCTGCGAAATGCCTGTTTACGATGTGGAAATAGGTACGGAACAGCATATTGCAAATCGTGGCAAACTTTGCGGCGACTGCCTTAATTATTTTAACGACGGCACAGGCAATACTTATGCCATTGTGTGTGACGGTATGGGCACAGGCGGCAGAGCGGCGGTTGACGGCAATATGGCAACTTCTATTATGACAAGACTTCTCAAGTCCGGACTTACCCCGGAAAGCTCACTGCAGATTGTAAATTCCGCACTTATGGTAAAGAGCGAGGACGAATCGCTTTCAACCGTAGATGTGGCAAAAATAGATTTGTACAGCGGAAGAGTAACTCTTAACAAAGCAGGTGCACCGCTTACCTATATAAAGAAAAAAGGCAGAGTGATTGCAAAAGAAATGCCGTCACTTCCTGCCGGAATACTTAACAATATTAAATTTTCGACCGATACGGTCAACTTGACAACAGGAGATATGGTGGTTATGGTGTCTGACGGTGTATTATCAGGTAACGAAAAATGGCTTGAAAATCTTATAAGAACATGGAACAAGGGCAGCACACAGGAACTTGCGCAGGCGGTTGTTGCGGAAGCAATAAAGCACCGCAATGATGGTCACGATGACGACATTACGGTGCTTGCTGTAAAATTGACTGATAACGAATAATCAGAAATCAACTGTTCCGATGTAAAGCGGAATGTTGCTTTCGTTATCTATAAGCATAAATATGAACGGACGGTCAAACTTGAGAGTGCTGTCGGCTGTTTTGGAGTCGGATTTAAGTGTGTTTGCGGTAACTGTTGCTTTAACGCTTTCATTGCCGCCGATACCTGCTGAATTTACGGTAACAGACGGCTGAATTTCGGAAATATCATTTACGAAAAGGTCATCTGAAAGAGTGATATTTGAAAGGTTAATGCTGTCGGTAAATATATCCGCAAGGCCGCAATCCTCAAGTTCGGATTTAAGGCTTGTAGGTTTGCCGTCAGACTTTATACTGAATTCGGGAACAGAGGCATTTGTAAGAGATGTTATTTTAAAGCTGTCGAGCATATCGGAATACTCAAGATATGTCATTGAGGATATGTAGCTTTCAAGCGAAGTATCCTCATTTGGCATAATTGCAACAAATTTTACAGGTGTGTTGCGCATATATTTTATAATGCCCTGCGCTTTGTCTGTATGAATATAATTTTCTGCAGAGGTCATATATTTTACTGTTTTTTCGCCGCTTTCGGAGTAAAAAGTACCGTCCGCAACAGCGTCTTTTTCGTAAGCGTTAAGCCATTCGTCATATATATCCGATGTGCTTGTACAGAAAAGGTTATTTGAGTTGTCAAGAGAAGTCACGGCATTTTCACCGAGTACGGAATTAACCTTTTTAACTGCGTTTTCATCTGAAAATACAAATCTGAAAATATTTGCTCCGTAAAAGTCAGCGTTTGCCTTCAGAAAATTCTTTCTTATATCAACCGTGTCGTTAAAAAACATTGATTGATTAAGTTTTACATAAGCTTTTTCTGAATTTTTACCGTTTTCATCTGTATTTGTGCCGTCAGAAGAAAAGGCTTTAAGTCTGCTCTGAAAATATGACGAACATTGATTTTCGGAATCAAGTACAAGCTCATCACTCAGCGCATTGACAATATTTGTCTGGCTTTGTTTTGCGGCACCGTTTGCAAGTAATCCGAGTGTGAGAGCAGTATTGGCAGGCGCAAACACAAAACTCTTTTTATCGGAATTGTTTTTGTAATAGTTACGGAAAAGTTTTAATTCAAAATCACTTACTTCGCTTGAGTAAGAATTATATTCCGTAGGAGCGCTAACTGCTCCGTCGGAATAATTAAATGTGGTTTCAGTATCGCTGTTTCTTTCAACATTTTTTGAAAGATTTTCCTTGTCTGAAAAACTGTCTGCACTTGAGCAGGCTGTAAATGTTACTGCGATTAAGCCTGCGCAAAGCAGGGCTGATATAGTTCTTTTCATTTATTTGAACGGTCCTTTCGTTAATCTTCATTGACGAGCTTTTTAGCGAGGTCATAAATTTTTTCTGCCGAATTTTCTTGTGCAAGATTGCCGCAAAACCTTTTCATTTCGGCAAGTTTGTCCGGATTGCCGAGAAGTCTGCAAACCTGTTCGGCACCGTTTAATTTATCAAGCATAATTGCGGCACCCGTTTTTACAAGAAATTCTGCATTATCACGCTCTTGTCCGGGAAAAGCATTGTAAATTGCAAGCGGAAGTCGGCAAGCAAGACTTTCGGTAACTGTAAGTCCGCCGGGTTTTGTTACAATGAGGTCGGATATATGCATATAATCCTCAACATTGTCAACAAAGTACAGAAGTTTTGTGCAGTCCTGGGCATTAAGTTCTTCCATTACTTCTTTAAGATGTGTATAAAGGTGCTTGTTTCTTCCTGTAATTACGATAAATTGAATTTGCTTTTTCTGCAAAACAAGGCTTTTATAAAATTTTAATACGCTTGTAACGCCGAAAGAGCCTGCCATAAGCAAAACAGTCGGAATGTTGGGGTCAAGTCCCTCTCTTTTACAGATTTCAGCTTTATCAAACGGCTCGGAAAATCTGTCAAAAATCGGGATGCCGAGCGGATAAATTATATTTTTATCTACATCATATTCGTTGACTAATTTTTCCGCCATTTGAGGTTCGGCAAGTACATAAGCGTCAATGTTCGGTACAAAATATGTGCGGTGTGCGTCATAGTCTGTTATAAGGCTGATTGCTTTTGCACTGATTTTGCCCTTCCTTCTCAATCTTGATACCATCGTTGTAATAAACGGGTGGCACATAATGATAACATCGGGATTAAACTCATCTATGATGCTCAAAAGTTTGTTTGACATTGCGGTATTTGATTTCATAACTGCATCATAGACTATGGTTTTACGGTCTGTTACTTTGTAGCACACACCGTAAACCTTCGGAATTTTTGTAGCCATAAAGTGATAACCGCCGCAGACTGTTTTGTCATAAACTTTGCCGATTGCTTTTAATGCGTCAACGACTTTTACCTCATTGTTTGCATCAAGCGCTTTTATTTTGGCGTCAAGTGCGGCAGCGGCTCTTTTGTGCCCGCCGCCGGTTGAGGCGGTAAAAATCAATATTTTCATAATAAAAAGCTCCATTAAATATTAATGTCTGTAAACTATATTATATCGTTAATATAAACAATTTTCAACCGAAAAGTAAAAAAAGATTAATAAATAATTTTTTGCAATAAATATTTGTCACAAAAATGTAGCATTGCATAAAAATTAAGGCTGAAAGTATAATTAAAATTTGGGAATTATTTTAGGATGATTTTTGAATTTATGTCTTTATTTTTACCAAAAAGTGTAGTAAAATTATATTGGTAACATACATAATAAAGAAATTGTAAATGTTCATTTCCCAAACGGAGGAATTTTTTAATGGTCGATTATGACAAGGATTTTATTTTTTACGATGATTCGGACGATGAACTTGTAGATGTTTCAAACGGTATTAAGACTGCCGAAGAATCTGCAAATTCTAAAAAAGGCGCAAAACATTCACCTTCGGGCGCTCACCATTATGCAGGTGTGTTTTCTTACGAAGATGAAAACAAACACAAAAAGAAAAAAGAAAATAAAAAGTCTGAACCAAAGGAAAAAAACGATAATAAAGACAATAAAAAAGACGGCAAAAAAAGTAATAAGAAAAAAATTATTATTGCAAGCTGCGCAGCCGGTGCGGTAGTTATCGGTATTGCCGTTGCGGGTGTGGTTATGCTTATGCCAAGCAAAAACGGACAGACTACTGTCGATAATCTTGGCTTGGGATTCCATTTTTCCGATGATGCACAGGTGTCGGGAATTTCACTTGCGGGCAAAACTTATGATGAGGCGCTCAAACTTTTGACTTCAAAGCAGGAGTCGTTTATAACTCCTGTTTCAATTTCTGTAAAGGCGAAAGAAAAGACATACACAATTACACAGAAAGACTTAAAATATACATATAATACAGAGAGTGTTCTTACACAGCTTAAGAATGACGAACTTAACAAAGAAAGTTCGGGCAAAACTGCAAAGACATATACTGTCGTTGCCACTTGCACAGATGATTCTATCAAGAGCAATGCCAAAAAGATTAAAAAAGAAGTTGATGTAAAGGCGACAAATGCCCGTGTTTCTGAATTTAATCCGTATGACGGTGACAACAGATTTAAATATGCCGAAGCCGAAAAAGGTGCGGAGCTTGACGAAAAAGACCTTGTTACACAGCTTTCGTCAGCTATAAAAAGCGGTACGGGCACAATGGCACTCAATGCTGTAGTTAAAGATGTTGACGCAGATATTTCTCTTGATATGGTTAAGAAAAATATTGTGAAGCTTTCTACATACGAAACCGTTTCTTACAACAACGCAAACGGTAATTCAAATATGAAAACTGCGCTTGAGGCTTGCAACGGTTCTGTACTTGAACCGGGGGAAGTATGGTCGTTTAACGAATGCACAGGCGATTCAAACCTTTCTGAAAACGGTTACAAGCCTGCAGGTGTGATTGCAGACGGTAAACTTGTGCAGGGCAACGGCGGCGGAATTTGTCAGGCAAGTTCAACTATTTATAATGCCGCAATAAGAGCAAATGTTGAGATTGAGGAAAGATACTGCCACCTTTGGGCATCCGATTATGTTCCTACAGGTCTTGACGCAACAATTGATTATCCTAACCTTGACCTTAAGTTCTCTAATCAGACAGATTACCAGATGTTTATAGAATGTAAAATGGACGGTACAACGCTTTCTGTTACATTTTGGGGATGGCAAAGCCCTGATTATGATGAAATAAGAACAGAAAATGAAATCGGCTCTACAAGCGGAAAAGAATTTTCTGCAAGAGCGTGGAGAGTATATTATAAGGATGGCAAAGAAGTTGACCGTGAGGAACTCCCGTCATCCACTTATGAGAGCAGCGGCGGTATTGGCGGCGGCTCTGCCGACGGCGACGACGGTGTAGTTTCAAGACCGAGCAATAATAACTCGAACTCTTCTGACAATAACTCATCTTCAAACAATAACTCGTCATCACAGGTTACACCTGATGTACCTACCCCGGATCCGGAGCCTGCTCCGCAGCCTGATCCGGAACCTACTGTAACTCCCGAACCCGATCCGGAACCGACTCCTGCTCCGACAGAACCGGAACCCGATCCGGAACCTACTCCGACAGAACCGGAAGTTACCGAATAATTTATAAAAAATCCTCCGTACATTTGTGCGGAGGTAAAATTTTAGAAAAGGGGTGTAGTGATGCCGTATTCTGTAGAGATAGATTTGCACGGTCACACCGTGGAAAGTGCGGGAAAAGTTTTAACGCAAAGATTAAAGCAATTGCCGAATGATGTGCGTGAAGTTACCGTTTTGCACGGATTTCACGGCGGAACTGCACTGCGAGATATGGTGCGCAGATATAAAAATCCGAAAATTGAGAGAAAAATTCTCGGGCTGAATCAAGGCGAAACCATATTTGTGATTGTTTCGTATAATAATAAAGAAAGGTGATATGTAATGTATATAGATTTTGATGGTATGCAAACAAAGGAACTTCCTAATTTTAAGGGAGGGGAAAAAACTTTCAGAGCCGATATGTTTGATGACGGCGATACCAAAATTATGCGTGGCAGACTTGAAAGCGGTGCGTCAATCGGACTTCATACTCATGAGGGTAACTGCGAGATTATTTATATTCTTAGCGGCAACGGCAAGGTAAAGTATGATGATACGGAAGAAAAACTTTCCGCAGGCTCTTGCCATTATTGCCCAAAGGGACACAGCCACAGTTTGATTAATGACGGTGAAGAGGATCTTGTGTTTTTTGCAGTAGTTCCTGAGTTAAGATAAATCGAATACAATATAAAAAAGGACAGCTTTTTACGGCTGTCCCTTTTAATTAGGGTCTTTATAATGAGTTGGGGTAAATAATGGTTTAGCACACAAAGTTTAGTGTAATAAATTCAAAATTTAGGTCAACCCTTTTTAAAGGGTTGCGGGTTTGGGCAGA